>Ga0233434_1001547_pt1 | contig 22228 bp, 21 predicted proteins | sample SI_122_August201_4_FD_182738 | JGI IMG/M metagenome (GOLD analysis project Ga0233434, IMG submission 182738) | Seawater microbial communities from Saanich Inlet, British Columbia, Canada - SI_122_August2016_120_MG | ecosystem: Environmental > Aquatic > Marine > Inlet | place: Canada: British... | reverse complement strand
ATCCTGGGTACCCGTGATAAAGCCACCTGTGTCCACGAGACTGAAGCGAATCCCCTTCCACTCAGCTTCGCCCGACACCCTGTCTCGGGTCACCCCCGGCTGGTCATCGGTGATCGCCTGGCGGCGCCCCGTGATCCGATTGAACAGTGTCGACTTACCGACATTTGGACGTCCGACGATCGCCACGACAGGTAGCTCGGACTGGATGACCTCAGCGGCGGTTGTGGTGAAATTCTCGCTCATTCAGAATCCACATTCGGTGTGGGTCGGCGACCCACGAAGAACCCTAATTCTGACAATTGCCGGCCCTGCCCCCGATCAGCGAGTTCCTCCGTCGGCAACCTCAGGCATGTTGTGAGAGTGGTCACCAGATCATAGTCCCCCACCGTCACCGGCAGACCACTTGCCGAACTCAGATCAGCGATGGTCATGTCGTCGAGGGTGACTCCATCCCCATTGATGCAATTCGGCGGAACCACGGCAAGATCCCAGGTGCCGCCCTGCAACGCTCGTGCGATATCCTGCCCAGTCAGCAATCCAGAGACGGTAATTCCATGGCCAAAGAAATCGTTGTCAACGGGAATCAGGTCAACCTGCAATCCATGCTCTTTTCGTGCTTCATCCACAAGGGGTGCGATGAATCTTGCCGCCAGTCGGCCAGTGACCAGCGCGACGCGGCGCTCGGATTCAATGGTAGTCAATTGTGATCCCGCGTTCTGCCAGTTGTCGAGAAGGGTCCGTACCATCCCAATGCCGTTCTCAATCTGTGGAAAATCATGATAGTACCCAGCGGCGGGCGGCATATTGTTGGTCAACAGAAATAGCTCGTCCGCAGCATAGACGAATCTCTCACCCAGTTTGCCAAGACTGCGTTCTCCCCAGCGCTGCGCGACGTTGACATATTGCTGGGCCAAGTCGGCGGTGACGGGATTCAGGTCCGGAAGATGGTCACGGAATTTTGTCAGCCCTACGGGAACGAGGGCGACGGATCGAACGGATGGGTAGAAACGCGTCAGATCGGAAAGGGTGCGCTCAAGGTGTTCCCCGTCATTCCACCCAGGGCACAGAACAATCTGGCAATGCATTTCGATACCATTGTCCGCCAGTAGCTGAATCCGTTCAAGAATCGGTACCGTGGACGAGCCATCAGGTGTCTCACGGCGGCCCAACAGGCGCTCTCTTAGGATGGGGTCTGTCGCATGCACAGACAGATACTGCGGCGATAGACCATGATCTATCATGCGCTGCAAGTCGGCGTCGCGCACATTGGTGAGCGTTACATAAGAGCCATGCAGAAAGGAGAGTCGATAGTCGTCGTCCTCGAAATACAAAGAGCGCCGCATTCCACCTGGCATCTGATGTAGAAAGCAAAACACACACTTGTTGTTGCAGCGCCGCAGCCGCATCTCTTCGAAGTCGAGTCCGAAGTTCTCACCTGGTCGGCGCTCCACGTCGAAGGCATAGACCTCTTCGCCGCGCTCCACTTCGAATTGCAGGAGCCCCTCGGAAGATGCGACCTGAAAATCGATGAGATCCTTGATGGGCGCTCCATTGATCTGCAGGATCTGGTCGCCAGGTTCAAACCCTGCCCGCTCGGCAAGAGTGCCAGGCTCTATCTCCTTGACGGCAATCATTGTGTATCAGCAGTCTGCAAACCAGCGTCGGCGACCCGCAATCGGATTCTATTCGCCGACACCTGCAACAGATGCACGTCGAGACTGCCAAGCCCTTGTGCACTCATTTTTCGTGCCAGATCAAAAGCCGACCCGGCGACATTGATTTCATAGCGGGCCTGTCCATCCACCTGCCCGTGTGGTCGCAACCGGCCGAGCAGACCTGCCGCAATCCATTGCCCTTCAATCTCCGCCAGAGCATCGTGCTCACCTTCCATCAGAATCTGGATAGTACGCTCACCGTAGGCGCGAACTCGAAGATCCTCCACAAGCACCGCTCGCAAGGTATCTGCCATCAATGTCACCGCGTGGCCGAGCGCCTTGATCTGAGCCTCACCAATACTGATCGCCGCACCACGACCAGAAGACGTCCAGCGGCGCAGTGCACTCGCCTCGTCGAGCCAGCGCACTTCAAGGGTCACCGTCGCGACCCGTGACACGACACCAAGATGGGCCAGGGTCTGGTTCGAGCCTGGAACGATGGCATTCACATGGGCGAATTGCACCCGCGCGTCTACCAGGACATCTGCCAGATAGGTCGCGGCAAGGTTCGCGTCATCCATCGCCATGGAGCCCGCACCGGCCGAAGCGGGTTCAAGGCGCTTTCCGAGGGGACGCATCGCATCATGAAGCTGCTGCGTTGCCTCTGGAGACCAGCGCCATCCATCCGTCGCGAGGGTCGCGCCACGACAGACAAATCGCGGTCGTCCTGCCATGGCATGGGTCAGATCGATCGAAGCGATCTTCTCTTCCAACCGGTGCAAATCGACCTGCGCATCAAGGGTCATCTCGTACGTCAAACCGTCTGTGCTTTGGCCGTGGTGGACTACATCAAAAGCTCGGACAAATCCTCGTGTTGCTGAGAAAATCTCATCTTCGATGACAGCGTAATTACTCGCCTGAGTCGTCGAGGAGATCAAGACACCGACGCCGGCTTCAACGGCCTCACGCAGGGCGGCACGTCTCGCCTGATCGCGAGCGGTCCCCACGTCACCATCAATCACGGCTGCTTGACCCGTGGATCGAACCGTTCGTGTCACTGTTGAAGAAATACAGACAGCTGGCAGACACAGCAGGTATAGAGCAATAACGGCGACTCTCACTAAAAACCGCCAGTAAGTGCGGATTCGAGTTGCCTGAGGACGTCCAGAGCCTCGGCGCCATCAACTGCTGCACCGGGGCGGAAGCTCATGGCCAAGGGGTCTGCCATCATGACGCCGCGCGCGACAACACTGGCGATGGCGGCATAGGCATAGTGGTCAGAAGTGATGTCACTGAATCTTGACGGCTCTCCCGTATATCGATCACTACTCGGACCGTGTCCCGCCACTCGCTGCAACAGGCCATCAGCAATCATGGCCAGTTGCGATCGTGTAACGGGCGCCTCCGGGGCAAATGAGCCATCCGGTAGTGGCTCCATGCCGCGCAGACCAAGGGGCAGGAGCCTTTCGATAAACGGCCGTGCCCAGGTCAGCTCAATGCCGAGGGTCTTGGCATCGATCGCCCGTTGCGCTGCGGGCGCCTTGCCCTCGAGTCTGTCGCGTGCTGCCAAAATCTGCTCAACATGGAGCTCTTCGATGAGCAGGACCGCCAGCTCGCCACGCGTAACGGTTGCAGAGGTGGCGATCTTGCTGCCGAGCGTCGAGCCTGGGGTCGAACGCTCAATCTGCTGCAATTTGGTAAGCAATGTCTTTGCGCGATCCGACCAGGGATGATCGTCGAGAGCCATCGATCGCTGCAGGGCAAGACGCGCGGCGGCATACTCACCTGCCTGAAACTCGACTTCCCCCAGGCGGAAAGGCACTGATCCGTCAAGAGGAGCAAGTTTGGTCGCTTGCACCATGGAGCGCCGGACCGCCTCGAGCCAGACCTGCGGCGAATCGCCTCGAGCCAACCCCTCGGATGCAGCAATCTGTGCCAGGGCGACATGTGCACCGACAAAGGACTTGTCTCGGTGTAAGGCTGCCTCGATCAGCTTCCGGGCTCGGAAGAACTCTCCTTGTGCGCTGGCAACCAGCGCCGTGCCAACGGCGACACCAGGATAGTCCTTATCGAGGGCTCGCGCGCGCTCAAACGACGCCTGCGCTGCCCATACGTCGCCCTCGTCCAGTGCATGCAATCCTTGCTGATAGTGGAGATCTGCCGTATCGAGACGGGATTGTGGCACCATTTCGCCGTGGCGAGCGCAGCCCAATGCGAGCAACGACAGTAGCAAGTACATCTGAAGAGCGATCTTAGGCAGACGTGTCAAAGGGTATGCTTTTTGGCAAGAATCGGCAGAAGAGGAAGGGATTGGAGCGGGAGACGGGAATCGAACCCGCGACATCAAGCTTGGGAAGCTTGCGTTCTACCACTGAACTACTCCCGCTCCCCATCCTCCAAGGGATTGTCCCCGATTTGGGAGAATTTCGACTTGATAGACCTCTTTAAGATAGCAGGGCTAAGTACAAGAGTCAACGCGCACAGCGTCGACTCGCCACTGCCATTGATGGACGATTCTCTCGACTGTTCCGCCCTGCCCAAAACGCGCCAGATCAAGCCACCGATAGCGCCGATCGCGACGCAACCAGGTCATCTGGCGCTTGGCATAACGCCGAGTTTTGCGACCGATTTGCTCCACAGCGCATTCGAGGGTGCCCTTGCCACCCAGATACGAGGTCAACTCGGCGTAACCAAGAGACTCCATTCCGGGACTGGACGCAGAAATGCCCTTCTTGAGCAAGTCCTCGACCTCTGCCAGCCAGCCCTGGTGCATCATATCCTCGATACGACGCCCAATCCGTTGATAGAGCTGCTCTCGAGGCCTGTGCAAGGCGATCAACAGTGGTACGGGCCTGATCGGCCGTTGACCGGCTGGTGGTGCGACACCATGTCCGGTCTGCTCAAGCAGTTCAAGAGCGCGCAGGATACGTGAGCGATCACTCACGTGAAGACGTGAGGCGGTCTCAGGTTCGCGACCTGCCAATTCTTCGTGGAGTGCCTGGGGTCCCTCGGCAAGCCAACGACTCTCCAGGCGACTTCGCAACTTCGAATCAGCCTCAGGGCTCACACCAAACCCGTCGACGGTGGCATCCACATACATTCCGGATCCGCCAACCAGAACCACGGGCGTGCCCTGGGGACGAAGGCCATCGATGATCTGCCTCGCCTGACGACCGTATTCACCGGCTGAAAAGCGCTCCTGGGGGCCAATCAAATCCAGCAGATGATGTGCGACGACGCGACGCTGGTCGGCGGTTGGCTTGGCTGTGCCGATATCGAGGTGGCGGTAGATCTGGCGTGAGTCAGCAGACAGGATCTGCGCCCCCAGGCATTGGGCGACGCGGATGGCTGTCTGCGTCTTGCCGACGCCTGTCGGTCCAGCAATCACAACAAGGGGAGTGGGCATGGCGGGGGTGCTCCTACTCAAAAAAAACAGAGGCCTCCACGGCATCAAAGCCCTGAAGGCCACTTCATTGTGCAACAATGAGATGAATGGTCGGGGTGGGCGGATTCGAACCGCCGACCCCCTGCTCCCGAAGCAGGTGCGCTAACCGGACTGCGCTACACCCCGTCCCACAAACCAGTGCGAGTTCCAGACAAAACTGGAGCCCACACCAAACAAAATGTTGCCACATCACTGGCGACACGCAGATCGAATGCCGCCCATATGCTCATCCGCTCGCCCCGAACCACCTGCAACAACTGAGGCCGGGTGCCTTGATGAGCAGAACGAGCGCACACGACAATGGGCCCCGAGTCACACACTCGTGGCCCATGCCGTATGGGTAAATGGTCGGGGTGACAGGATTTGAACCTGCGACCACCTCCACCCCAAGGAGGTGCGCTTCCGGGCTGCGCCACACCCCGACCCAAAATACTGGCGAGCAGATATGGCGAGCTATACAGGATTCGAACCTGTGACCTCTAGCTCCGGAGGCTAGCGCTCTATCCAGCTGAGCTAATAGCTCACGACTCGCCCGCGACCGGTTTAGCGACCGCTAAATATTCTTCTTCTTATGGCGGTTCTTGCGCAGGCGCTTCTTGCGCTTATGGGTGTTGATCTTATGCCGCTTTCTCTTCTTCCCACACGGCATCCTTGTCAGCTCCGGTTGGGGTTCCATTGTCTTCGACCCGCGCACGTAGGTCCTTTGAAGGCTTAAATACCGGCGCTCGACGGCGCGATATCTTTACCTCAGAACCAGTGCGAGGATTGCGGCCTGTACGCGGGGCCCGACTCACGGACTTAAACGTACCGAAACCGCGAATTTCTATGTGCTCGCCTTCTTGGAGTGCTTCAATTACAGCTTCAATGAAGCCATCCACGACGGCGCTTGTATCTGTTTTCGTCAGGCCCGTGCTCTGGGCGATCATTCGAACGATATCAGCCTTGGTCAAGGCCGGTTCTCCCTCTGACTCATCACTCGCTGGAGGGCCCAGGGGGCTTTCACTAAGCACCCCAGCCCCTACGATTTCGGGTCAGGATCGTGCCCTGCCTTCTCGACGCTACCGGTTGTCTGGCAAACGCTTACGCGCCTTTAGCATAACCCGCAGAGCCGAAGGAGGAACATAAGCCACACCCTATACGTTGTCAAGGAATCGGCGCCCCTGCAACAACCTCGGGTGGCGACAGTACGAAGACTTCCTCGAGACCCCAGAAATCGACATCCGACTCGAGAAAGACCTCCTGGAACAGAGGATCTTCCTCCAGTTGCGTTACTTGCGTCACCGTGCCAAGGGTCAGTCCCTTCTGATATCGTCCTCCGAGTCCAGAAGTAACGATCCGGTCACCTTCTTCGATTCTGCTGCTGGCATCCACGTAGCTTAGCTGAAAGCGGTTGCCGTCGACGGCGGAGACCATGCCGTGCGCTCGCCCGCCTTGAACAACGGCACTCACCCTGACGCCGAAAACCAATTGAACCACAGATGAGCGCTGTCCTACTTCCACGACATGGCCCACAAGGCCATCGGTCGTCACAACGGGCCAATCCTGCTTGAGTCCGAGATCCTCTCCGGCGTTGATGACCAGAACATCAAATAGTAGATCCGGATCTCGACCGATGACCTCGGCTGGGATAATTTGTCCGAACTGATTGCGGCTGCGAAAATCGAGGGCACGACGCAACCGATCATTCTCTTCTTCGGCTTCACGCAATCGCATATTCTCGAGAGACAACTGCACATTTCGCGTCAGTAGATGACGTGCCCTCTCCTCACCTGTAGCGAAGCGAATGACCCTGGAAAAGGCCCACTGCCCCGTGGCCAGAGCTGAAGAGCGCAGGCTGGCAGCAATCGCTTCCTGGCGAGGCTGCGGCAGTCCCATCAGTGTCAACGAGACAAGGACAACCGCGCCGATCCCAACGTAGTCAGTTCCGGGCTGGGGCATCGGACGCCATCAATAGAGGACCTTCTGATAGCGCTCGAATTCGTCCAGAACACGAGCGTTGCCCCTGACGACGGCCGACAGAGGGTCTTCCGAATCGAGGTAGGTTGGCAGACTCGTCGCCTCAATCAGTCTCTCGCGCAAGCCGCGCAATTTGCCACCACCCCCACTCAGAACCATGCCGCGATCAAGTATATCCGCAGCCAGCTCAGGCGGTGTGCGCTCCAGGCCCCGACGGACGCCAGCGACAATCGCCTCAACCGGGTCTGCAAGCGCTTCGCGAATCTCGCGAGAATCAACTGTCAGGGTCTTGGGTATAGCCGCAACCAGGTCGCGACCTCGCACCTGCGCTTCCTCTTCCGGATCGAGAGGCATTGCTGATCCGATCTGGAATTTCAATTGCTCGGCATTCCGGGGGCCGATCAGCAGATTGTATTTCTTTCGCATCCACTCAGTCACAAAACGATCCATCTCGTCCCCGGCAACTCGAATGGATTCCGAGGTGACCACGCCAGACAGGGCGATGACGGCGATCTCTGTCGTCCCACCACCAATATCAATGACCATGGATCCGACAGCCTGCTCCACAGGTAGACCGATACCAATGGCCGCCGCCATGGGTTCGCTAACCAGAAAGACCTCCCGCGCCCCGACGCGCTCGCACGAATTGCGCACCGCGCGTTTTTCTACCTCGGTACTACCGGAGGGTACGGAGACAACGATCCTTGGCCTGACAAACAATTTGTTCTTTTGCACCTTGCGGATAAAGGTGCGGATCATCTCTTCGGTTACCTCAAAGTCTGCGATCACACCATCCTTCAAGGGGCGAATGGTCTCGATCTCCGAGTTTTCTCGTCCCATCATCTCCTTCGCCTCTTTGCCGACGGCGATGATTTTCTTGGTCATGATATGACGAGCGACGATCGAGGGTTCATTGAGCACAATGCCCTCACCCTTCACGTAAATCAGAGTATTGGCTGTACCGAGATCGATGCCGATCTCATTGGAGAAGAAGCGCGACAAGAACGCCATGTTGTCCTTCCGGGTGGTGCACAACCACAATTCGGGATGAAAAGAACGCACTGTGACCGTGCCCATTCATCAGCGGGCAAGCCAGCGCGTTACAGTGGAAAAAACTAATGAAGGGGGGATGACCTTAGGGGAGGTCGGGCCTCGATAGATCCTTGCTTCAGAAGCAGCCGAGATTTCACTCTTCCTGATGAAGCCAGGTCTTTACCATTTTCGCTGCGTCTTCACTCCGGTCCTGCAATAACTGACGAATTCGAGCGACTCGTTCTTCGCGATCCTCGGCAGAGTCCTTCTTTTCGTCTTTTTTTTCTTCTTCGGCCATGCCTTACCTGATTCAGGTCTTACCTGATCCACCACGCGTGACTTGCAAACCAAGAGAGAATCACTCAAGGCCAAGGCAAAGATAACCCCCCTCTTCCCAATCTGTCCACCTACGCACACTTTTCGAATTCGGAGCCTTAACCCTATATTCTTGGCGTATCTACAGTATCTCGTCGCCCACCTTCCCTGACTCACCAAGACGGAACCCAACATGAATCGAGCGGCTCGCAACGTTCTGCGAAAGATCGGTACGGACGTGCATCTGGACGAAGAGCGCGAGGAACATGCCTCCCGTGAAATGACAGACGCACAGGACCGTGAGGGGCAGCGGGCTGAGGACGAAAAAAAGAAACGCTCTAGTCAGGATGACGTAGGCATGTCTGCCGTGCCCGAAGAGCTTCTAACGGAATCCGAAAAACGTCATGAGTTGTATAGACGGCGGCAATCGATGGCGAGTCGCACGGAATCTGCAGCCGAGCGCTTGCCCATCATGACCTCCGAGGAGCGCAAGACGCGTGATCGCAATCGTCCGAAGTATCACGCCACCGAATTCGAGGGGCCTATTGAGAAGCTCATCGACAAGTATCAGGATCTCGACGAGGTGCAGAAGCATCTGTCCCTTGGACAGTCAATGAAATACGAATTCACCGAAGATGGCTGCATCCTCGACCGTGACGGCAACATGATCTTCGACGGCGAAAAGGTCGTCACCCCGCAGAAGAAGAAGTGATACGCCGCTACAAGTTCACTTACCGTTCGGTGCTACTTAGCGTTGTCAGCTTGCTGACCATTGGCTGCGGCAGTGACGACACCCCCGCCGCAACAGCTACTAAGCCGGAACTGATTGCACACGCGGAGCGTCGATTGCTTGATGGTGACTTCCCTGCTGCCACCTCGTCTTTTCGCCGCGCCCTGCAGAGCGACTCCACATCGACCGTCGCGCTGCTTGGCCTGGCTCGTATCTATGATCAAATGCAGCGCACCGATGTTGCCGAGCGATACCGTCAGCGCGCATTTCATCTGAACTTCGAATTGGGCAAGGTCGCCCGCGACGCAAACGATCTGACAGCGGCGAGAGATGCCTTCGCACTGGCGACAATCGCGATGCCTGACCATCCGATGGCTCTACTATCTATCGGTGAGATTTGGTTGGCGGAAGGACGACTCGATTCGGCGATCGCCTATTTCGAAAAGGTCGTGCAGACGGACGATCGATTCGCTGACGCCCGTCTCAAGTTGAGCCGCGCCTATCTCCAGTCAGGTCGAATCGATGAAGCGCAGGCAGGTTTTGAGGCTGTCCTCGAACTGAACATCAATGCCGTCGAAGCCTATGTCAGTCTTGGTAAAATTTTTGCGGATCGTGGAGAATGGGCCCACGCCGCTGCTCATTACGATCGAGCCCTTCTCATTCGACCTGGTTCAGAGAAGGCGCGTGAAGGGTTAGAGGCTGCACGTACCCATCTTTAGTGCTCAATGATCAACCTCACTGCCGCGTATCAGGAGACACGTTCCATGTCACGATTTCTCGCCTCTTGCTCTGCCCTCGCCCTAGTGTTGACGGCTTGTGGTCAGTCCCAAGAAGAAGAACAACAAGCGACTGCCGACCCGTCGAAGACACCCTATGGATCCACCGCTGCCGTCTCTACCTATCTGCAGCAGATTGCACCACATATCGAGGAAATTGGGCAACTGCACGGGCACTATGAGACGGCCCTTTCTTCGGCCAAGAGCGAGACCACCGACCGACAAGGGACGGGACGAAATCTGTCAGCAAAGGCCGAAGAGGTGAGACCACAACTGCAGCAGCTACTGCAGTTGTTCGACGAGATCGAATCGCCACCATTGCTGGCAAGTTTTCATCGTGATGTTCGCAAACTGATTACGCTACGCCTGTCTGCATACGACAAGACCATCCTAGGTTGGTCGAACGAAGAGGCTGGTAGCGAAGACAAAGTGATCTACGCTCAGCTCGAGCGTACCATCGCGGAGGCCAACCAGCTGATAGTGAGCCTCAATGGTGAAATGACGAAAATCAACGCAGCACTCGCCGCCGTCCCGGCTGCAAGCCCCTGACAAACTTCCGGCGCCTGGCAACGCGGGCGAGACTCGTACCTCTCGTTTTCTTGTTGACTGCCTGCGGCGATGCAACACCAGGGTATCTGCTGCATCTGACGCAGGGTCAAATGCGCGTCCTGCTCGGCAGTCAACCGATCGATCAGATTCGTCCCACTACCACTGACACCCTGCACCTGAGTCGCTTCGCGTGGGTCGACACGGTTCGTGCCTATGCAGGTAGCATAGGCCTGCATGGGGCGCAGACGAACTATACACGGTTTTTCAACACCGGTTCAGCACCGATCTCCTATAACGTCAGTGCGAGCCCCAAGACGCGCCTGGAACCCTACGAGTGGGACTTCCCCTTCGTGGGCCCCCTCCCCTACAAGGGATTCTTCACGCGTGATCTGGCGCTGGCCGAAGCCGAAGCGCTCCGCACACAAGGCTTCGACGCCATCGCGCGATCAGTAGCCGCCTACAGCACATTGGGGTATCTGCCGGATCCCCTGTTGAGTACGATGTTAGATGACGGCGAGGCGCGGCTCGCAGATCTGCTGCTACACGAACTGACCCACGCGACAATCTTTGCCGAAGGCCAGATCGACTACAACGAAAGCACGGCTACCTTCGTCGGCAGAAAGGGCGCGTTGATTCTGATGAAACGGCGGTATGGAGACGAATCACCCGAGGTCCGATCCATTGGCGAGGGACACGACGAAGCTTTGCAGTTCAACCAGTTCATGGCTGTGTTTCTCGATGAACTCGACAGCTTGTATTCACGCAATCTAGACCTCGACCACCTCCTGCCACTTCGCCAGGGCCTGCTACACACCGCCCAGGATCGCTATCGCGGTGACCCATTGTTCGGCTCGCGGTATGACGGATTCTTACAGTGGGAACATGTGAACAATGCGCGTCTGTTATCCTATCGGCGCTATCACCGTGATCTACATCTGTTCGATCAGGTGTATTTGGCACAGGAAAAGAACCTCCCTGCCTGTGTCGAAGTCTTCACGGAATGTGCCCAAGAATCCGAGCCATTCGCTTGTTTGGAGGTCGCCGGCCACAGCACTGCTCATTCCCAAGGCCCAGCGGCGGCTCAATGAGCCGAATTCTTGCGACCGCAAACGTCATGCATTGCGGCTGGCACAGGCCCGAGCAGCTGACGCAGATTTTCGTCGCCGAGGGTTACACCGCTTAGGACTGACCGAGAGTCGGCGGCAGCACGCTAAGATGCCGGCGCCAAGGATGAGAATGACCTGAAAAAGGGCTGTTGTCCGAATCTGCCCGCGAAGCATTGCCATCCATGTATGTTCGTCAGTATGAGCAGCGGTGGGCAAGTGAAACCAACAGCTAGTTCCCTGCGTCACACTTGCAGGCACTGCCTTCGACTGGCCTCAATCGCAGAAATGTCGATCTTTCCCGCCCTCACAGACTGATCAGTCACTTCAGCAGGACCCATGCAACGCGAATCCATGACAGACTCTGCAGCACTCGGCAGATGGCACGGGGCACTCCATCGCCGTGGATGGATTTTGATATTTTTCCTGGGACTCACCGGTTGCGGCTGGGTGCAGAGCCGTGTCACATCAGGCTTGATGCAGGACATCTCGACGGCAACTGCCCGCCATGATGATGTGACGCTGGTACGCGATGCGATCCCACCATTTTTGCTGCTATTGGACGGACTCATTGAGGGGTCTGCGCAGGACGCCGGACTCCTGACCAGTGGTGCCGAAGCATACACATCGTATGCCTCACTTGTCGAGATTGACGAGCCACAAAGAGCGGGCATGTTGTATGCGCGAGCCAGAGACTATGGTCGACGGGCGCTGCTGGCACAGCGGCCGGCGACGCGCTCTTTGATAGACCAACCATACGACGACTTTGAGCAGATCACGCGCCATCTGCGTGCAGAAGATGTGGCCGTCGTGTTCTGGGCCGCCAGCAGTTGGGGGGCCTGGATCAGTACCCATCTCGATTCGATGGCCGCCATCGCCCAGTTGCCACGAGTGATCTATCTGATGGAATGGGTTCTGTCACAGGACGAGACCTTCCTGGACGGAGCGCCGCACGTTTTTCTTGGAGTCTATCATGCTGCTCTTCCAGCCCTCCTCGGAGGCTCTCCCGATCGTGCGCGCGAACATTTCGATCGTGCTCTGGAGATTGGTCAGCGTCAGACCCTCATCGTACAGGTTCAGATGGCACGATACTATGCACGCCAGATTTTTGACCGTGAACTATTTGTCGCCCTGCTGGACGAAGTGATACGTGCGCCAGCCGATGCCGACCCAGATCTCAGATTGCAGAACATGGCCGCCAAACAACAGGCCCGTGTGCTACTGGAGCAGGCCGATGAACTGTTTTAGAAACCACCTGGCGAGCAGTAACTTGTGGGTATGGGCGATCGTAGGCTGCTGCATCCACGTCTCGCCAACCCAGGCTATCGATCTGCTGAAAGTGGCAACGATCGCTCCCGAAGGCAGTGGCTGGGTAAAGGCATTGCGGCAAGTGGATACTGCTCTGCGGGAGCAAACAACGGACGCCGTAGGCCTCAAGATCTACCCGGGTGGTGTTCAGGGCGACGAGGATGTCATGCTGCGAAAAATGCGCATCGGTCAACTTCATGGCGGCAATTTTGGTGGCGATGGCGTCAGCGCCATGGTGCCAGATGTCCTGGCCCTGGAAATGCCCTTCCTCTTCGATGATTACGACGAAGTGGACTACGTCGTATCGCAGATGGAGGAATTCTATCAGCAACGTTTCGCTGCAGCGGGCTACGTCCTTCTCGGCTGGTCTGACATAGGCTTCGTCCATGTGATGTCCCAGACACCCGTGCGTGGCGCCTCCGACATTCGCGGCATGAAGGTGTGGAGATTGCAGGATGAACCCATCACAGAGGTTCTCTTCAAACGCGCCGGTGTCTCATCCGTCCCCTTGGCAATTCCAGATGTCCACCTCGGGCTGCAAACGCATCTTGTCGATGTCGTCTATGCGTCACCAGTGGCGGCCATCGTTTTGCAGTGGTTCACTCGTGTGAAGTATCTGACGGCGTTGCCGATCAACTACACGATTGGTGTCTTTGCCCTGTCGCAGAAGGCCTTTCAGCGACTCACCCCTGAACACCAGCAGATCCTTCGACAGATCACGCGTTCGCACTTTGCCCAGGCAAACCTCCGGTCTCGCGACGACAATGCGGAGGCTCTCGAGGTGATCTTTGCTGAAGGCATCACCAGAGTCCAGCCATTGGCAGATGAGGTCGACTCTTTCAAGCGGCTTGTCAGTGACTCGACACCGGAGCTTGTGGGAACCGCGTTTTCCAAAGAGGCGTATGATCTCGTCAACTTGCATCTGCAAAGCTATCGCGATGCAAATACATCCGGCACCGATGCGTCGGGTGCAGGAGAGTTGACGGTTCCAGGCAATGACTGAGACCGTCGAAGACGGGAGATCTGCACCATCTTCAACCCTCCACCGGATCGAAGATGGAATTGTATTTCTCCTCGTTGCGGCCCTCGTCGTGCTGTCTTGCGCACAGATCCTGCTACGCAATTGGTTCGACATCAGCTTCTTATGGGTTGACCCCGCAACCCGACATCTGGTTCTGTGGGCAAGCTTTCTGGGCGCGTTGGTGGCGAGCCGCGAAGCACAGCATATCCGCATTGATGCCGTACTACGGCTGCTGAAGCCGAGGGGCCAGAGGATCGCAACAGTCTTCGGTGATGCCGTCGCTGCATCCGTCTGTGCACTACTGGCTTACATCGCCGTCCGCTTCGTCGCCGATGAACGCCAGTATGGCGGCAATGTCTTTCTAGACATCCCGCAGTGGTGGTTGCAGACTGTTTTCCCTCTCGTGTTCTGCGGCATGGCCATGCGTTTCCTGTTGTCCGCCTACCACCTGGCCAAGGACGAGATCGACGCATGATACCTCCCCCCGTAACGACGGGGCTCACCGTCCTGCTGGCGGGTGTCGGCACGCCGCTCTTCATCATCATCGTCGCCCTCGCCCTGATGTCCTTCGCGAGCGATCAAGTTGATCTGACCATCATTTTTATCGAGATGTACCGTCTCGCCGACATGCCTGCCCTCACAGCGATTCCACTGTTCGCCCTGTGCGGTTTTCTCCTCGCCCGCAGTGGCGCTGCCAATCGCCTCGTCGCTCTGTCGCAGGCCCTGCTTGGCTGGCTTCCGGGTGGACTGGCGGTCATGGCCTTGTCCATTTGCGCTCTTCTGACCGCCTTCACTGGTGCCTCGGGCATGACCATCGTCGCCGTGGGTGGGCTGTTGTTTCCGGCATTGCAACAACAACGATATCCTGAACGTTTCTCTCTGGGATTGCTCACGACCTCGGGAAGTCTTGGGTTGCTGTTCCCGCCCAGTATTCCGCTGATCGTCTATGCCATCGTGGCAGAAGTACCCGTTGACGCCTTGTTCCGAGCTGGAATTGCGCCTGGACTTTTGATGGTGTTCTGTCTCGCCCTCTACGGTGTATTTGTCGGTCGTCGCCTGCCTCCCTTACCGCCATCGCAAGTTGATGCCAGGACTGCATTGCGCGAAGGCGCGCTCGAACTGGCCTTACCCGTCGTCGTGATTGCGGGAATCTATTCCGGTTTTATCGCTGTCAGCGAAGCCGCCGCCCTCAGTGTCTTGTATGTCCTGTTCGTCGAGATGCTGGTACATCGAGAGATTTCGATGGCTCAACTACCTGGCATCGTACGAGATACGATGATTCTCGTTGGCAGCATCTTTATGATCATCGCCGCCGCCACTGCCTATACCAGTTACCTGATTGATACTGAAGTTCCGTCGCGCTTGCTAGAGACAATTCGCGGAACCATCGACAGTCGCCTGCTGTTTCTCATTCTGTTGAATGTGTTCCTCCTCGCCGTGGGCTGCATGATCGATATGTTTTCGGCCCTCGTCATCGTGGTTCCGCTGATTCTGCCGATTGCCCAAGTGTATGAAGTCCACCCTGTACACCTGGGGATTATCTTCCTCGCCAACCTGGAAATCGGCTATTCCACCCCACCCGTCGGACTGAATCTGTTCATAGCCAGTGCGCGCCTGCAGCGCCCCATTCTGGAGCTCTATCGGGCATCGCTGCCCTTTCTCCTGATCCTGTTGGGTGTGCTCGTGGTGATCACCTATGTTCCGCAGTTGAGCCTCTTCACTCTCGACTAGGGCAGCCTTCATGGCGAAGATCCAGGAAATCCGCTGTATCCGAACCCGTCCCGGTGGTTATTGGGCGATCGTCAAGGTGGTCACTGACCAGCCTGGTCTGTGGGGAATTGGATCCGCAAACGATGTACATCATGCCGACACAGTCACCACAGCGATCGAGCAAGTGATTGCGCCCCGATTGATCGGCAGGGATGCCGCCGAGATTGAAGACATCTGGCAATCCGTCTACGCTGCCGCGTACTGGCGCAATGGTTCCATCCTCAACACGGCACTGGGGGCCATCGACATGGCCCTGTGGGATATCAAGGGGAAGGAAGCGAATATGCCGCTGTATCAACTTTTCGGCGGCAAATGTCGAGACGCCGTCCCTTGTTATGCGCATGCCAGTGGGCATGACCTGGACGCTCTCGTGGAAGACATTGAGCGCTATCTGCAGGAAGGATATCCCGTCGTGCGTTGCCAGCTGGGCAGCTACGGTGGTGGAGGATTCGTTGACGCCGCTTCAGCTCCCCGGCCACGCAATGCCAGAGCCGCCGACAAAGTCTTCGATGACGAACTTTATCTCGAAGCGATTCCGGCCATGTTCGCCCATCTTCGTGACAAGCTTGGTTTTGGGCCAAAGCTGACACACGATGTTCACGAACACCTCCGACCTCACAATGCGGTCACTCTCGCAAAACTTCTGGAGCCGTACCGCCTCTTTTTTCTCGAGGACGTACTACCGCCCGAGCAAATCGATTGGTTCCGACAGATCAAGCAGCAGTGCACGACGCCGCAGGCCATGGGCGAACTCTTCGTCAATCCTCAGGAATACGTGCCTTTGATCACTGAGCGCTTGATCGACTACGTGCGAGTCCGTGTCTCCAAGGCTGGAGGGATCACCCCCTGTCGCAAGATCGCCGCCCTATGCGAGTGGTTTGGCGTGCATACAGCATGGCAGGAAGGTGGTGACAATGACCCTGTCAATCAGGCGGCGGCAATGCATCTGGATCTGTCGTCGACGTCCTTCGGCATTCAGGAAGAGAACCACTTCTCTGCTCAGGAACTCGACGTGTTTCCAGGTCACGCGGAGTTGGCGGACGGACATCTATATACCAACGATCAACCAGGTCTCGGTATCGACATCGATGAAGAGAAAGCTGCAGAGTTGTTGACGGCATCGGGTCCAAGTGGGACGGCTGAAGACCGTCGCGCGGACGGAAGCATCGTCCGTCCATGAGAAAAGCCTATTCTCTGACGCTGATCGTCCTCGCTCTGCTACTGCAAGCGGTGCCCCTTCGCGCCCAGGATTTTGACACCTGGCTAGTGCAGTTGCACTCGGATGCTCGGGAGCAGGGGATCTCTGAGGCGACCCTCGACCGCGTACTGCGCAACCTTCGTCCCCTGCCTTACGTTCTGGCCGCGCAGGGCAAGCAACCTGAATCAACCCTCTCCTGGGCACAATACCGTGATCGCGTTGTGTCCTTCAACCGGCAGCTGCGCGGCCGTGAACTGGCTGCAACCCATGCGGTCGAGTTGAAGCAGGTCGCTGAACGATACGGTGTTCAGGCTCGCTTCATCGTTGCCCTTTGGGGCATTGAAAGTGACTTTGGACGAAATCTTGGGGACGTGCCGACTGTGGCCGCGCTGGCGACGATCGCACACAATGGCCGCCGTCGTAGCTACTTCCGCAGCGAGTTGTTACAGCTGTTGCGAGCGATTGACGATGGCCTCACACCTGCGGGGACCGTCACGGGGTCATGGGCCGGCGCCCTGGGCCAGTGTCAGTTCATGCCCTCAAACTATCGCCAGTATGCGATCGATGGAGATGGCGATGGCCGCAGAGACATCTGGGGCACACGAGCAGACATCTTCGCCTCCATCGCCCATTTCCTCTCACGATTAGGGTGGGATGATGGACAGACCTGGGGCCGCGCTGTCCAGGTGCCGGCAGATTTCGATAAACGACTCGCCGGTCTTCGCGTTCGCATGCGCCTGGATCGCTGGCAGGCTCTGGGCGTGCGCCGACTCGATGGCAGCAATCTGCCAAGCCGCAAAGACCTGTGGTCGAATCTGTTGCTACCAGACGGACTAAGGGGCGAGGCTTTCCTCGTCTATGACGACTTCCACACCACGATGAGGTGGAATCGTTCGACACACTTCGCCCTGGCCGTCGGCATTCTGGCAGATGCCGTCGCTCCCGCTCTGCACTGATAACAACTACCGTGACCAGTTCTGATGACATTGACCAGACCCCCCTGAGCAACCGGTGGTTCTGGCTCGCCGTAGCAGTCCTCATCATCGGTTGGTTGGGTCCCTTTCCGCAACTGTCGAGCGTACAACAGCGCGCCCTCGGCATCGCTCTGTTTGCCCTGATCAGTTGGAGCGCGCAACCGATACCGATCGAGATATCCTCACTCGGTGTCCTGCTGCTGCTGCCAGCGTCTGGCTTGCTGGATTTCGCCGCCACCTTCGCTCCTTTTGCCCAGCCAACGATCTGGTTGGTCTTCTCCGGCATGGTCTTGAGTCTTCTGTTGTCTGCCACTGGGCTCGGTGATCGCCTGGCGCAACGGGTTCGCCCCTTGATCGCAGGTGGTGGGCGTTGGCGAGTCCTGATTGGTCTGCATGTACTGAGTCTTGCCACAGCCTTCCTGGTGCCATCCGGTGTTGTGCGCGTCCTGTTGCTCATGCCCATTGGCATTTCCCTTACTCAGGCGATCGCACCGGCCGGTGGCATCGAGGCACGCCGCTGGGGCGCAGCAGTGGCCCTGTCCCTGGTCTGCGGAACCTACTTTGGCGGCTGCGGAGTACTGACAGGATCGGTACCTAATCTCGTTGTGATCGGGCAACTGGAAGCGGCCACCGGACGTGTAGTATTCTGGGGCGAATGGCTGCGTTGGATGTTTCCAGTCATTGGCGCGCTACGTACGGTTCTTTGCCTCGGTGTGGTCTGGCTCGTCGCGGGTCGTGGCTTGCCGGCCCCTGCCATCACTGACAGGCAAGACCCCGCTCCCCTCAACTCAGATCAGCGACGAGCACTGTTTCTGCTGTTGGCCGGCGTGTGTCTCTGGGCTACAGATCCACTCCATGAATTGCCACCTGTCTACGTCGGGTTGTTTCTCGTCCTCATGTCCATCCTTCCTGGCTGGGGTCCATTGAACCTGGCGCGTCTTCGTGAGATCAACTTCCCACTCTATTTCTACATTGCCGCCATCTTTGGCATGGGCGCCGCCCTCGACATGTCAGGTGTGAACGAGCGGGTCGTGAGCACGGTCCTGCAGCTACTTCCGGATGCGGGCGGCCATTGGTTCAGCGCCTGCCTGGCGCTGACCGCAGCCGCTCTTCCCCTTGATTTCCTGATGGACATCGCCGCCGTCGGTGCCGTAGTCACCCCGTCACTGCTTGAAGTAGGACAAGGGTATGGCCTGACACCCGTCGCCTCGGCGATGAGCGTTGCCATGGCGACGAGTCTCGTTTTCCTCCCCTACCAGGCTGCTCCCTTCATGGTGGCCCTGACATATCGTCAGGTTGCTTTGAAGCAGATGGTGCTCACCATGCTCATCCTGTCGCTGTTGTCCTTGCTTCTGTTGTGCCCTTTGAACGTCCTGTACTGGAGATTAACAGGCCTCATCTAGTGTGCCAGATGAAACCTCTTCGTTGGCATGAACCGTATCCTGCCTTATGCTTAAATGGCTCGGCATGAAGTGGCTCGGGCCGTTGTATCGACATCTCACATCCTCCTAAAGAAGCCTAGCCGAAACCGGTGCCAGACTCGACCGCCGACTCGACCGCCGACTCGACCGCCGTCGCCAATGTCCTCGCCAGTCGCTACGCCAGCGATGCCCTGATCGGACTTTGGTCGGAGGCTGGGCGTGTCCGTCTTGAGCGACGCTTCTGGATAGCGGTTCTGCGAGCCCAGTTTGATCTGGGCCTCGACATCCCAGCCGAAGCCATCGAAGCCTACGAGTCTGTCGTCGACAAGGTCGACCTTGATTCGATCCGTGCACGTGAACAGCGTACTCGCCACGACGTAAAAGCACGGATTGAAGAATTCTGCGATCTGGCTGGGTATGAGCACATCCATAAAGGGCTCACAAGCCGAGATCTGACAGACAACGTCGAACAGTATCAGATCCTCGAGTCGATGCGCCTGCTGCGACTCAAGTATGTTCACCTCCTGGATGCAGTGAAAGACCGCGCCGAAACCTGGCGCGACCTGGTCATCGTGGGGCGCACGCACCACGCTGCAGCTCAACCGACAACCGTCGGCAAACGTCTAGCGATGTTTGGTCAGGAGATGCTGGAGGCCTTCGCCCGTCTCGATGAACTGATCGCCCGCTACCCTCTTCGAGGACTGAAGGGAGCCGTTGGTACCGGACTCGACCAACTAACACTCTTCAACGGTGACACGGCGCGTGTCGCTCAATTGCAGGAGCGCGTTCAGCAACATCTGGGCTTCGGGCGTCAATTGGGTGCCGTGGGGCAAGTCTATCCAAGGTCCCTCGACTTTGACGTGGTCAGCTGCCTGTACCAACTAGGCGGAGGAATCGCCAATCTTGCCCGCACGGTCCGTCTCATGGCTGGCGCAGAAACGGCGACAGAGGGTTTCGTTCCTGGACAGGTTGGCTCCTCAGCCATGCCGCACAAGATGAACACACGCAGCACAGAACGAATCAATGGCCTGCAGCTCATTGTCGGCGGCTATGTTCACATGCTCGGCGGTCTCGTCGGAGATCAGTGGTTCGAAGGCGATGTCTCCTGCTCCGTCGTCAGACGCGTGGCTCTGCCAGACGCATTTTTTGCTTTCGACGGCATGCTAGAAACCGCATTGCACGTCGTCGATGAAATGGGCGTATACGAAGCTGTCATCGCCAAAGAACTCGAACGCTTCCTCCCCTTCCTGGCGACGACGACCTTGCTCATGGAATCCGTGCGCCGTGGCGCCGGACGAGAAGCAGCGCACGAGGCCATCAAAGAACATGCCGTCGCCGCCGCCTTGGCGATGCGCCAGGCGAATACAGGCAGCAACCTGGTTGATCTGCTCGGTGCAGACGAGCGGATCCCACTGGATGCGACAGATATCCGTGACATCCTCGAACATTGTGATGCCTTCGTGGGGATGGCTGGCAACCAAGTCGACACCTTCGTCGAAGACGTCTCAAGACTTTGCAGTCGCTACCCAGAGGCAGCGCAGATCACCAAAGGTCGGCTCTTGTGAGAGGGGTCCTTCGGGCTCGGCACCTGCTTCACAACGACTTGATTTACATCGACCCTCCAATCCCAGGACCCACAGATCCATGCGCTATCAGCGGGTGACGCTCAAGCTCAGTGGCCAGGCTGTATCTGGCACCGAGGAATTCGGTTTTGATCATGAAGCGCTCGAACACATTGCCGACGAGATCATCGGCCTGCACGAGCGCGGCGTGCAGGTCTCGGTCGTGATCGGTGGTGGCAACATCTTCCGCGGCAATCTCGGTTCGCAATGGGGCATCGAACGCGCCGAGGCTGACAACATCGGCATGATGGGGACGATCGTGAACAGCCTTATGTTGCGCGGCGTTGTGACAGGGCGTTCTGAGGGTAGAGTTGAGGTGCGCGTCATGACGGCGATCCCAGTGAACAGCGTCGCCGAACCCTATATCAGGCTACGTGCGGCGCATCACCTCGACAAAGGCTACATCGTCATCTTCGCCGGTGGTACAGGCCAGCCGTATGTCACAACAGACTACACAGCGGCACAACGCGCTCTGGAGACACGCTCGCAGGCGTTGCTCTATGCCAAGAATCAGGCTCGAGGAATCTTCACTGCGGATCCGCAGACCGATCCCAATGCGCGCCTCTATCGACGCATGGACTACAACTCCATTGTGCGGCAAAATCTAAAGGTCGTCGACCTGCCTTCCGTCATCCTTGCTCGCGACAATGATCTGCCCATTCACGTATTCGACTTCGATGAGAAGGGCACGATCCTGCGCATCTGTGAAGGGGAGGATGTTGGTACCCTGGTTGGTGATGTTGGCGATGATGAGTTGGAGGATTGAGGCAATGCCCGCCTCATCATCCGATGTGAACCCATCCACTTCTGCTGCCAAGGCGACGGATATCACGTGGCACGATGGTCACGTTGACCGTTCGCACCGCGAAACTCTTCTTGGTCAGAAGGGCGCTTTGTTGTGGCTCACCGGCCTGTCCGGCTCTGGTAAGAGCACGATCGCCTTCCACGTCGAACATGCCCTCATCAGTCGCGGCGTGCTCGCCTACGTTCTCGACGGTGACAACATTCGTCACGGGCTCAACAGCAACCTCGGTTTCGGCGCCGACGACCGCACCGAAAACATCCGTCGCATCGGTGAAGTAGGGAAACTTTTCGTCGACACGGGGGTCATCACCCTCAGCAGCTTTGTCAGTCCCTATCGCTCTGATCGCGACAGTGTCAGAGCTCTGTTGAATTCGGGAGAATTCTTCGAGGTTTTCATCAACACCCCCCTGGCAGTCTGTGAGCAGCGAGACCCGAAGGGCCTGTATAAGAAGGCGCGGAGCGGAGAAATTCCCAATTTTACCGGTATCTCCGACCCCTACGAGGAGCCCACATCGCCAGATCTCGAAATTCTCACCGAAGACCTCTCCG
>Ga0233434_1001537_pt1 | contig 22289 bp, 16 predicted proteins | sample SI_122_August201_4_FD_182738 | JGI IMG/M metagenome (GOLD analysis project Ga0233434, IMG submission 182738) | Seawater microbial communities from Saanich Inlet, British Columbia, Canada - SI_122_August2016_120_MG | ecosystem: Environmental > Aquatic > Marine > Inlet | place: Canada: British... | reverse complement strand
CTACAAGCGTGCCATTGAGTTGCGCCACGATTTGTACCAGGCACACAACAATCTTGCCCTGGCCTACATCGCCCTGGGTAACACAGGAGACGCTGTCACGGAATTTCAGACCTCGATCAGGCTGAATCCGCGTCAGGGTCGCGCGTACTACAATCTTGGACTCGCTCTCGAGGAGCAGGGGAACTACGAAACCGCCGTCGCCCACTACCGCAAGGCACTTGGCAACGGGTTGGACAACCCCGACGTCCATTATCATCTCGGCCTGGCCCTTGAGGGGTTGCGTCAACAGATGCAGGCGAAAGCACAATACGAGAGAGTTCTGAGCCTCGATTCTGCCCACAAAGAAGCGCACTATCGCTTGGGTTTGATCGCTGTTGGCCAAGCGAATTTCAAGGACGCCGAGGAATTCTTCACGGCCGCCATCGACATCGATCCACAATACGCAGATGCGCACTACAATCTGGCCCGTCTCTTTATGAAGCAGGGCAGCAGAGATGCCGCCACGCGGGAGATGGAACTCTTCAGATCTATGAGTGCCTACAACAGGGAGGTGGAGAGCATCGAACGGATTCTCCTCTACCTGCCACGGGATTCGAAAGCACATCTGCAGTTGGGACAGATCCACGAGAAATACCAGCAGCACGACAGGGCGATCGCATCATATCGCATGGCCCTGTCGATCCGACCGGGTTTTCAGGCCGCCCGGCAGGCGTTGTCCGCGGTTCTCGAGATGTCAGAGTCCCGCTAATGGCAAGGCAATCGGCATCAGGAGGCAGGCACCTATGGGATTTCTAGGAATTGCCATCGTCAGTATCTCGATGAGCGTCGCCTTCATCGCCAGGGATGTGCCCACAGGCGACTTTATGCTCTCCACCTTCCAGGCTGGACAAGGTTTCTATTCAGAGGGGGCTTACGACCAGGCAATCGACAAGTACAGGAGTGTCGGTGATGTGACCAGTGTTCTGCTGGACGACAGAGATATCATCGTCGTCGTCGGCGAGGTCGAGGCGACCGTCAAGGATGCCGCCACCTACCAGGTGGGCAACTCCTATTTCAAGCTCTTCGAGGAAGAGTCGCAAGCGGCACAGAACCTGAGGGATGCCAAAGAGAAGACCCGGCGGCTTGCACAGGCTGAAGAATATCTCGAACAGGCGGTGAGTTTCTTCTCGCGGGTGGCAGAGCAATCCAGATCGGAAGAGCTTCGGGTCCTTGCCCAAGGTCGCATCATGACCTGCTGGTACAGTGCCCGACACTTCGAAGAAGTGATTCGTGAGGGCCGGGAGTTTGTCGAAGGCTACCCGGACCACCCGTATGTGGTGGAAGCTCTCTACAATATCGGCTGGTCTTACTATGAGCTCAAAGATTACGACAACAGCATTCTCGCCTTCACCGAACTCACGCAGAGATTCGAGTCCGGCTTTCAGGTCAGCCGCGCCCTGTTTCAGATCGGCGAGTGTTACTACGACCAGGAACGCTACGCCGAGGCGATCCCGCATTATCAGGCCCTCGTAGACCAAGCTGACATTGGTGAGTTGACGGAGCAGGATGTACAGCGAATGCAGTTTGAGAAGGTCGCTGGTTTGGTTGATGAAACCGAGTATGAGCTGACAGCGAAGGCGCAGATCCGAATTGGTGACAGCCACAGCCAACTGCGGGATTTCGACAAGGCGGAAGATGCCTATCGCATCGTCACGACGGTGTTCTCCCAGGAACGACGACTGGTGGAAAAGGCCTACCAGAGTCTGGCAGACATGTATTTCTCGAGCCACCTGCTGGCCCAGTGTGTGGACGCCTACCGAGAAGCCATCGACAGTGCCGCGAGCAAGGCGTTTCAAGCGCGCATGCAGTTTCAGTTGGCGCAGCGCTACACTGAAGCTAGCAAGGAGTGGGGAGAAGATCTATTCGACGATGCGATTCGCGAATACAATGTCTATCTGAAAGCATACGCTGAGGTCGCTAGTTCAGCCGGTTATTCTCTCGCTAACACGTGGTACGAAATCGGGCAAGTTCACTACGCCAGAGCAGAACGCCTGGCAGCACAGGGAGCCGCTGCACCATCGCGAGACGCCTACCGCGAGGCATTGCAGTCGTATTCAACGCAATTAGAACAGCATCCTGACCCGGCTTTCAACATGGCCACCCGCTTCAACGCGGCCCTCTCCCAGCAGATGATCGGCGGAGACGCGAAGATCGAAGCCATTGATGGCTTCAGAGAGATCATCGCTGAGGATCCAGACGGATCCTATGCGACAAGCTCGCAATTCCAGCTTGCCCGTATTCAACTCGGCTTGGGGCAACATGATGAGTCGGCTGCCACGTATGCCGAAATCATCGCAGCCACGGCGGATTCGAGCCATCTGGATGTAGCGCATTTCGAACTCGGGCTGGTTCTGGCGACGGCGAAGGATCTGGCCCAGGCGACCCGGCATTTGCTGCAAGTTCGTAAGGGATCCGCACAGTATTCACTTTCAAGGCTGGAAGCTGCCCGTGGCTTTGTCAGCCTTACCGACTACGACCAGGCGCTGGCTGTGTTGCAGCAGGGAATGGACGTCGCTCAGAACGACGGCGAACGGGCCCAATACTGGTATCTGACGGGCAAGGCCTACGTGGGCAAGCAAGACTACACGCTTGCAGTGGATGCCTTTTCCAAGACCATCGGAGTCTCCTCCGATCCGCTGCTTCAGGAGATCGCTCGTTACGACAGGGGCACGAGCTACACGCGTCTGGAGAGATACGTCGAGGCCGTGGAGGATCTGAAGATCCTTTCAGATTCAGAAAACGAACGTATCCGCGGCGCCGTGCAGAGGATGCTCGGTATGGCCTATCTGCGACTGAACGATTCGCAGGAGGCCTTGAAGAGCTATCTCGAGTTGGCAGCAGCATCCACAGATCTCTCTGAGCGTGCGGACTACCTGGTTCTGATTCTTGAACTCCACATGGAGCAGGAGCAATACGAAGAGGCTGTGGCAGTGGGGCGCCAGATTCTGGCACTGGAGCTGGCAGACGACAAGAAGGACAGCGAGTATTCGATCCAGGAACAGGTGCACTTCCTCATTGCCGAGAGCCAACACAGCGCCGAGAACTATGAGGCCGCCGTCGAAGCGTACCGTGAGGGGCTTAGACGCTATCCTGACTCGTTCTACTCTCCGGATATGGCCTACGCGCTGGGTACCCTCTACTTCCAGATGGATCGTCTGGACGAGGCGGCGGCGACCCTCGAAGACTTCGTCACTCGTTTCGGTGATTCACCCAATGCCTTGTATGGCTTCTACTACCTTGGCTATGCTCACTTCAGCCTGCGCGAGTTTGACAAGTCTCGCGACGTCTTCGCCGATCTTGCCCAGAGATTCCCCGACTCGGAAGTCGCGGCAGAATCCATGATGCGCGTCGCGGAGAGTGCTTTTAATCTGAGCGAGTTCGCCACGGTCATCGATGTCTATCAGGAGGTGCTCGTTGCGTATCCCGACGCACCTATCCGTGATGAAGCCACATATAACATGGCCTGGGCCTACTATGAGGCGAAGGATGAAGAGGCCTTCGTACATGGTCTGCGTCGTTTGCTTGATACCTTTCCAGAGAGTGAATTCGCGCCGGATGCGCGCTTTACCCTCGGAGATCACTTCTTCAACAAGGAGATGTATCAGCAGGCTCTGACAGAATACCAGATCGTGATGCGTGACCACGGTGATTCGAAGATCGCCCTCGAGGTTCCCGAGGTGCTGAAGAATGTTCGCGAGATCATAGCCTACGGTGAGTATGAGCAGGCGATTGCCATTTTCAGCGAGGGACTGAGTCTTGAGAAAGCCGACAACAAGGCGGAAGCGGTAGAGAAGTTCCGTGAGGTCGTGCCTTTGTTCGTCGATCTGATGGAAAAGTATCCGGGCACGGAGGTACAGGTTGGAGCCCTGAGCAATCTCGGCATCTGCTATGAGTTCCTCAATCAGTGGACCGATGCGGTACAGACATACGACAAAGTGATCGAGCTGTTCGAGAACCAGGAGGCGAGTCAGGAAGCATATCAGTTCGCCAAGGGTCATCGCGACTGGATCGTGACCTCTCGACTTTGAGAGGCCTCTCGTTTGCGTCAGAAAGGGTAGTCATGAGCTCTCAGCGGAAAGTTGTGAACTGGGCCTCGGCGATCTGTATGGGTCTGTTTGCGGCGGGTTGCATCATTTTCCCTCCGAAGATCCACTACAACTCCTACATGATGCCCACTGAGCTCCCGGAGGATACTGAATCCTATCGCACCGACGAGGACGGTTCTGTTTCCTATGTCGCCGAGGGATTGCGGGTAAGCGTCGATTACCTGACCGATGCTGAGTTGAACGCGCTACTTCCAGAGGACTCGGGGCGCGGCGAGTATTCTACCAATCCCTACACCTATGGCGATGACATCGAAGGGGACGTCGGCTATGTTCCGAATCGCTTCACCGTCTTTCGTGTCAGTGTCTTCAATCAGACCTATGCGAAAGTCGAGTTCGATCCGCTTGATGTTGTTCTCATCACCGATCAAGGTGAGACAAAACACGCATATGGGATTCCATCCACCTCTCCGCACAGCAGTTTCGAGAGATACTACCGTGGTATCCGCGGGCAAAGTGGCAACGAGTTCTATCGCTTCGAAGTGCGGATGGGACATGTGCGTAGTCTTGGTTATGCCGAGGACCAGCCCATCTTCAAGGGTGAGAACTATAGCGGTCTGATCGCCTTCGATGCCCTTGATTCCGAGGTGAAAAAGGTCCGCTTTGCGCTGCCAGAGTTCGCTCTCAAGTTCGATGAATTCGGTGCTGTCATCGATGCGATCGACTGCCAGTTTGATTTCGATCGTCACATCGAGAAGTGGACGGTGGAAGATACTCAGGTAAGCACCGACAGCCGACAGCCGTAGGCCGGAGCCCGTGCGTCGTAGATGTCTTCTGAGGTTGGTGACAGCTGTCTGTTTCCTATCGGTTCTTCAGGTGCACGCGATTCAACGCGGCGACAGGGTCGCCATCCTTCCTTTCGAAAATCACAGCGACTTTCCTGGCACCTGGGACCTGAGTCGTGGTCTGCCAGAGCAATTGGCAGCATCCTTGCAGCAGACCCTCGACCTGGTCGTTGTGCCTTTCGACTCGGTCACATCCAAGACCGACACGGCGGGACCGCTGACGACGGATCAGTATCGTAGTATCGGCGAGGCTCTCGGCGCCGATCTCGTTCTGACAGGGAATATCCTCGACTTCTCCATCAAACGATTCTCTGTGGGAAATCCGTTTGTCGCAGGCTATGCCTCCTACACAACTCTCGTCGATCTGGAGATACGTCTGCTACGGACCTTCCCTGGCGCGACAAGGGTAGAGTCTTTCCGTGGCAAGGCCGAAGAAGCTGCCGACGATCTGGGGCTGACGCTGCTTGGCAAACCATCGCAGTCGGGTGCCGTCCATAAGCAACTCAACGATGTGCCTTTTGGTGGCACCGTGTTCTCGGCGACGCTCATCGGCAAGGCCACACATCGATCACTGCAACAGATCGTGGATGGGCTTGCCACACGAATCCTGAATGAAACGGTCGCTTTGAAGGCGAGACCGAGGATTCTGAGTCTGGAGGGAAGGTCGGGTTTTGTGAATCTGGGTATTGCAGACAAGATGGAGCCGGGGCATCGCTTTCTAGTTCGTTCCCACATCGATAGTCAGATAGTAGGTGCCATTCAGATCATCGCTCCCCTGGCCGAGCACCTGTCGCAGATCCGAGTGACTGAGGGCGAACAGGACATCCGCGAGAATGACCTGTTACGTGCGCCACGAGGGCGGTGACATGAAACGCTGGCAGAGCAGAGGAGTCTGGACCGTGTGGCTCTGTGTGTCGTGCTGCTTGATGGCATCGTCGGTCTGGTCGCCGGTCTGGGGTGCAGTGACCTTCGTCAATGTGGCCGCCGAGGCAGGTGTCGATTTTCGCTATACCCACGGTGGCACGGGGCAAAAGTTCTTCATCGAGACCATGGGCCCCGGGTGTGCTTTCCTGGACTACGATGGCGATGGTGGACTCGATATCTACGCGGCCAATGGACACTCCCTGAAAGAAGGGGCTCAGGCGCAAGAAACAAATCGTCTCTTTCGCAACAAGGGGAATGGGACATTTGCCGATGTCTCAGTCTCTGCGGGGGTTGATGACCGCGGATATGGCGTGGGCGTGACGGCCGCTGACTACGACAATGACGGAGATGCGGATCTTTATGTCAGCAACTATGGTCCGAACGTCCTGTATACCAATTCGGCGGACGGCAGTTTTCAAGACCACACCGAAGCGGCTGGTGTCGGCGACTCAAGATGGGGTACTGGTTGCACGTTTCTCGATTTCGACAACGATGGGCTCCTCGACCTCTATGTCACCAACTATCTGGATTACACCCTCGAGGACACGGGCAAGGACCTGACACCCTATGTTGTCGCTGCGGTCGGTGATGCGCCGAGAATGGACCTGCGCGCCTACCCGAGTCCGGATAACTTTGACGGTGCCGCAGACATCCTCTACCACAATGTTGGAGATGGAGTCTTCGTGGACGTCACCGAAAAGGCGGGCGTCCTCAACCCCGATGGCAAGGGGATGGGTGTCGTGAGTGGTGACTATGATGCAGACGGCTTTGTGGATGTCTTCGTCGCCAATGATCAGCGTGCGAACTTTCTCTATCACAATGGCGGTGATGGAACCTTCACCGACGAGGCCTTACTCGCCGGTGTCGGTTACAGTGGTGATGGGCGTGTAGAAGCCAGTATGGGGGCAGATTTTGGTGACTATGACAATGATGGATTCATGGACCTCGTTGTGCCAAATTTTCAGGGCGAGCCAACCAGCCTCTATCGCAACGACGGAGACGGAATGTTCTCCTACGAATCATCTCGATCCGGCATCGGCGGCGCATCGTTGACCACCGTTGGCTGGAGTACCGCATTTTTCGACTATAACAATGATGGCTTCCTTGATATTTTCGTCGCCAATGGACATACGTTGGACAACATCGAGCTCTTCGATGCGTCCGCCACCTACCCGCAGCGTAACCAGCTGTTCGCCAATCGTCACGATGGCACCTTCGATGACGTAACCGACGACATGGGACCCGGGCTGGCGATCTCGAAGGTCAGTCGAGGAGCTGCCTTTGGTGATTACGACGAGGATGGTGATGTGGATATCTTTGTCGTCCATTCGACCGGTGCTGCTGACTTATTGCGCAACGACGGCGCCAATCGTGCGGGGCACTGGCTCCACGTGCGAGTTGTGGGTGTGACCAGCAATCGTGATGGCGTTGGCGCAAAGGTCGAGATCCGCACTGAGGGAATGCATCAGTTCCGAGAGATCAAGACGGGATCTGGTCTCTACAGCCAGAATGACTTGCGAGTCACTTTCGGTCTGGGAGCTAGAGAGAACATCGAGTTGTTGCAGGTGCGGTGGCCAAGTGGAGTTGTGGACCGCATTCATGAACTCACCGTCGATCAGACAGTCGTCGTGATGGAGGGTGAGGGACGTGTCGCCGAGAGCCGTGATGCCGAGTGACTGGCACAGTGCTGTCGCTATAAGATCTGTGAAAAGGAGCTTTTGAATGAGGAACCGCACGGTTGTTCTGACTGTTTTCTGGCTGGCTGTCTTGTGGGTGCTGCCTGCGAGCAGTCAGGTCTCTTTGTCCAAGAGTGAACGCGATGGCCAGCCCATCTATGTCATCGAGAACAAGTACGTGCGGAGCGAGATCGCCTATACCCGCGCAAGGTCTCCGTTGAGCTATTTCGACAAAATCACACAGGTAGAACAGCTGCGGCAGTTGGCGCCGCTGAATGGGAATCACGGCAAGCACACATCCCATGGTGGTGTAGCGGAGGCCGTTCCCTGGACAGGCGGGTCTCCGTATATGGGGTATCTCTGGACGCAACCGTGGCAGATGACGGCACGCACATATGACGACCACGTCGTGTTGACGGGAGAGATCACTTTCCCCTATCCGGATCCTGTCACGGGGCGGCTGGCGGAGCTAAGATTCCAAAAAACGATGACCGCCTACGACGGCTCCACACGGCTGAAGATGGACTATCGCATCGAGAATGTGGGTGATGGCCCGGCTCGCTTTCAGCACTGCGTTCATGGCAGCCCCTGTGTCGGCGGTGCATGCGACGATGGTGACTATTTCTTCGCGCCAGGAGACCGCAGTTGGATCGTGTGGAGTAGCATTCTGCCGCACCTGAAGATCCCCGATCAGTCGTGGCACCCATGGCCCATTCAGGAGGCCGTGGACTTCGCCCCAAGTGATGCCGAGGGTGGTCTGCAGCTATTTGTACCCGCCTCCTGGGGTGTGATGGGAGATGACAAGACAAAAGAAGTCATGGCCATGGTGAGTTCACCCGTGATGGTGGGCGACCGTGAGATCCCGATGTACATGGGTTACACCCGCGGCGGCGAGAACTACTATCTCGAGCCTTCGCTGACACGGCATATCTCCAATCACGATGACCGCTGGGAGCGCGAGGGATACTCCGTCGATCTGGACCGAGGTGAGATCTGCGCCTTTACAGTAGACATGGCCATGTTTCACGGCGTGTCCAAGAGTCAGATCACATCAGTGCACAGTATGACGGGCGACTATCTGTTGCTGCAGGCGCCGCGTGTGGAAGTCGCTTCGAAGAAAGCACACATCGACATTACGATCGCTGTGACAGGCGATGCACAACTGGCCGTCGTCGAGATGCCGTCGGGTGAGGTCTTGTCCACGACCGATCTGACACCTGGCAAAGTGCAGATCATTGATAAGGACCTTTCCCTATCCGACGCTGATGCGACGGTCAGCGTGTTCCTCAACAACGCAGCTGGCAAACAGATATTGAACGGAGTTTTGGAGGACTGATGGCATTTAAATCGAGAAACTATCCGCCCGAATCAGGAATCCTGATTCCCCTGGCGCATCAGCGGCAGGTGATCCGAGATCTACTTGGCAGCACGCAGATGCGCGCCTCTGATGCCGACTATCTGGCCGATCGCCTTGTGACCAACGACGGACGCTGCCTCTACAGCCACGGCAGCCGACAGTTGCCCCACTACCTTGAGAATCTCAATGGCGGCAACATCAATCCTGCGCCGAATGTTCAGGTCGTGTCGGCCTTCGGTGCCACGGCTCGTATCGATGGTGACGGTGGCCTTGGCTATATGGCCTGCCGTGTGGGTATGGAGAAGGTGCTGGAACTTACAGAGCAACTTGGCACGGGGGCGTGCACTACGGGCAATCACTTTCACGTCGGATCTGTTGGTACCTGGACACGCATGGCGGCGGCGAAGGGATACATCGGCATGGCCATGTCGGCGCATCGCAACCGCCTCGACCCGAGCAGGATGATCTCAGAACTGCCGAATGCATCACCCGTCAGCTTCGCTTTTCCTGCTGGCGAACAACCACCATTTGTCCTCGATATGGGCAGCAACATCCTCCCGCGGGATGCGGAACTGATGGAGCGGATGCCGCACGGCTTCTTCAAGGCGATCGGCCTGTCTGCTGTCGTGCAGGGCCTCTCCGGGATCCTTGCCGGTATCTACAGAGAAGAGCTCACACCGCCCGAAGGGAAGTGGACGGCAAACCAGGGTAGCTTCCTGTGTGCGTGGGATGTGCGCCACTTCATGGATGTCGACGAATACACAGCAGAGATGGATCGCTTCACCGAGGGCGCTCGAAACATGCAACCACTGCCCGGTCTCAGCCGGGCTGAGCTACCTGGCGGCATGGAGTGGCAGTGGGAGAAGGACAATCAAGAACGTGGAATTCCGCTGGGGGACGAACATCGAGAACAGCTCGAGACCCTGGCAGCCGAAGTCGGTGTCGACTGCGGTTACGCCCAATTCGACAAGACGAGGTTCTGACATGGCCAACGATTCCTGGAAGACGGGTATCTATCTGACCCCCGATATCATTCAGAAACATCCAGTCTACGTAGAGCGACTGCGCGACGAGATCGGGCTCGATACGGTGGTGATTCCCTTCACGGGCGAATTGCCAGAGGACGTGATGAGTCTGAGCCCGTATGGTGGCCGTACGCCGACGGATGCGGAACTGGACGAACTCGTTTTGCGCCACTTTGATGGGCGGCCTGTCGATCCACGCGAATATGAGCAAGCAAAGAAATTCTGTGGCCCTGCTGTGACCGCCAATGGTGACGACAAGGCATTTCGGGCGATCGTGGAGCAATTGCAGAACGCAGGTCTGAAAGTGTGGACCTATGGTGGCGCCTGGACCATTCGGCGCCTCACCTATTGCCCGTCGCGACCCGATACACAGCGTTGGTTCGAGGCAGCCTACGCGCATTGGGCAACACAATACGGCTTTGATGCCCTCGATATCACGCACACGCGCTACTCCATGGCCAGTTTTCCCCTCGGCTTGTTCGGCTGTACGTGCAGTTTCTGCGAGACCGCCGCCGGTGAGTTGGGATACGACATGAAGAAGATGATCGCGGATCTGAAGAGTGCACGGGAAGGATTGCATCAACTCGATGGCGTCCGACTGGGTCAGGTGGCGCGTCTGGGTTTTGGCTTCTTCGATGTCGTCCAAGCCATGGGGCTCAAATCAGGGGTTCTCGATTGGGTCCGTTTCCGCTGTGATCTGTTGAGTCGAAATCTCAACCGTTTCCGCACGGTCGTACATGAGGCGGCACCGGATGTGAGATTTGGCACCGATACCTATCCCTCCTCCATGTCCCTGACGGCGGGTCATGATCACCGGCGCTGGGGAGAGATGGCAGACTTCGCCAGCCCTCTGGTGTCCCACATCTCGGCCTTCACCTGCAACACCTTCATCGAATGGGCTCGTTTTCTACAGGAGGAAGTGCCGAATCTCTCCGAGGAAGATGCCCTGCAGGTTGTCTATCGCTTCACTGGCTACGACGGCATGGGACTTCCAGAAACTGTCGAAGCCTATGGTGCCGATGAGGCAGCGACGCTGGCCTATCGGATCCCCTTGGTCGACCTGATACTTCGTGACTTGACCAAGGCGAAACTCTATCTGCCACCCGACATGCCGTCGTATCCGATCATCCATGGAGAGGGTTGGCCGCGCGACGGCATCGACACAATTGTCAGCGAGGCGAAGAATCTCGGACACAATGGCATCATCTGGCAGGGGACGGATGAACTCATGGATTACGACTTCACGGCCTGATACGCGGCGGAGACTGTCATGTACATCCAGGATCAGCTGAACCACGCACACGTCACGGATGAGAATCTCGCCTTCTACAGGGCAATCGGCGTCGACTATCTCACGATCAATCCGCCGCCCTTTGCTGCGGGTATCACGGGCGAACTCTCCTCGCGCCCGGAGATGGCGGACTATCTCATCCAGGTGCGGGATCAGGCCGCATCGCACGGTCTCAAACTGATGAATATCGCTCTCACGGGGCCAGATGAGATCACATTGGCGCGTCCTGAACGAGACGCGAAAATCGCGCAGTGGATCGATGTGTTACACGCGATGTCCGACGCTGATGTGCCGACACTGGGTTACAATTTCAAACCCATTGGCAATTTCCGCACGCCATCAGCCACGGGACGAGGGGGAGCGAAATACAGCACCTTCGACTACGATCTGTGGCAGAAGACGAAGGGGGAGTGGCCGGACAAGCAGATCGATGCAGAGTCCATGTGGGCGAACATGCAATACTTCCTCGATCGTATCGTGCCAGTCGCCCAGGAATGCGGTGTGCGCCTCGCGCTGCATCCCGATGATCCTCCCATCCCCGAAGCCATGGGTGGTGCCATGCGGATCGTGTCGTCCCTCGATCAATACGAGCGCATTTTCAAGATGGCGCCCAGCCCGGCCAATGCCATGCTCTTCTGTCAGGGGTGTGTCACCGAGATGGGTGTCGACGTGTACGACGCCATCCGTCGAATCGGCTCGCAGGGTAAGATTGTCTACGTGCATTTTCGCAACGTGAAGGGCTCCGAGCATTACTTCGAGGAGGTCTTTGTCGACGAGGGAGACGTGGATATGATCAAGGCCATGCAGACGTACAAGGAGATTGGCTTTCAAGGACCCTTTATGATGGATCATACACCCAGCATCCCAGGGGACACGGACGGGCGTGCGGGGCATGCACTGGCGACAGGCTATATGCGGGCAGCCATTCAGTCTGTCTATGGAGCAAGCTGACGCGGCATGCCTTTGACCCTGCTCCAACTCGCCGTTTTGATTGAGGTTGGGTCGTTTGAGGCCGGGTCGATCACAGTCGCCACGGGGTCCAACACATGGACTTCGATCTCGTAGAAGACGATGGTCCCGAGGGCAACAATTTCGATGTTGTCCGCCATCGTGCCTGCAGGAAAGGAGACCTGGGTCCATTGACTGACTTTGCGCGAATCGTCCGGCACATCGGCAGTCTGCAAGCCTTCAGGAACGCGAATTACGCCAATCTCATCCAGGCGACCACCAAGGTAGGCACGGACGATATAGTTGTTGCCGATCTCGCCGATATAGATGCGCACCTTTTCCAGTGCCAACGGTTCGTCCCATTCGAAAACGAGAATCCCGCCACCCTCCCAGAGGAGGGCACGGGGTTGAACGCCCTCGCCAGGCACTTCGCCATCCTGCAGCAACTCGAGATCACCCGTATAGGTGTTCCACGTCGTCGCCCGCGTCACCGCATCGAGGATGACATTGCGGCCAGCGGTAGTGATCGACGGCAGCGTGAGTAGCAGAACGGCCAGCACCATTATGAGCAGACGCAGCCACGCCCTGGCAAGATGTGATAGGAGTATTTGCATGAGACGGCCTTACGGTTCTGGAATATACCCACTTCAGATGTGCCGATGGTTGCCTTTCGCTGAGGAGGATCGACGTTGAAACCACTAACGAGCCGAACTGCCAAAATTGCCATCGCGATTTTCGTGGTGGCACTCATTTCGTGGGACATTCAAACCAACCGGGCGACCATCTGGTTTGTATCACCTGCGGTCTCGGCTCAGGATGACACTGAGCCGATCCGTGTGGAGGGTCTGCCCATCATACGACCGGGCACAGTGACCCTCGGCGAGGGGCATCCGACGGTTGCGATTGCCGCGTCAATCGATGGTGAACTGGCCAATCCTGCCCCTCTCGGAGATAGTCTCAGTTTCGAACAGGTCGATGCCATCGTACGTCGTGCGCTGAATCTGGACCAATCCGGAAGCTCCCTGCGAGATGTCATAGAGCCCACCGACGAAGTGCTGATCAAAGTCAACAACATCACGAACCGCGGAAATCCGGGTTCGTCGTATTTCCGCCGCGGCTTCGAGCACCCAGGACAGATCACGGACCTGCGCGTGGTGAAAAGTGTGATCGGCTATCTGATCGACCACGTGGGCCCTGCTCGGATCACTGTCGTTGAAGGCGGATCGCAATCCCCGCGGCGGGACAAGCCCGGTTTCCCGACGAATGCGACCGAGGACAGCTGGTCGGTGACCTACCGTGAGTTCGATGATCTGTCCTACATCAAGATACTCGAAGAGTTCGCCGCCTCGGGCGTCTCCACCGTCGTCGATACAGCCGATCTCAACTACGCGTCCTTCAGCCGCAAGTTCGTGCCGGGAGGTGCCTACCAACGCCTGGGTGTAGTTCGTCTGAACTATCCGAATGCCCAACAGGGCTTCCATGTGGCCGGCACGGGTCAGTTCCGGGCGACGCTGACCGTACCGAATATCATTCTCGAAGCAGACAAGGTCATTTCCCTGCCGGCAATGAAGACCCACGTCTATGGGACCACCCTCGGCATCAAGAATTATGTGGGTACCCTGCGACCGCAGAGTGGCCTGTCCAAGGGAGAGCTGTTTCAGTTCAACCCTGAGCACGGTCAGGTAGATATGTACACTTTCAACCCGGCAGCGTACACGATCATCGAAGGATTCTGGGGTACCGAGGGGAACGGTCCGCAGGATGGTCTCAATACGCAGCACAATATTGTGATTGTCGGCAGTGATCCTGTCGCGACGGAAGCGGTGGCAAATGTTACGATGGGATACAATCCTCTCGATCTGGAGATCCTCTATCTGGCAGCGATCAAGGGATTTGGCACCTTCGACCTGAAGCGTATTCAGGTCCTCGGCAGATCTGCTGAGTCCGTCGAGCGGAACTACATGAAATCCCGAATCCACACACTCGGCGCACCGCATCCACGCTTCTATGGTCGTGGTATCCGCCGCTGGTTGGTGGCGGGACCCTTCTCCGGATCGGATATCGGCATTACCCATCTGCCGGATGAGGCGAATGTATTACCCGTGGAGGGACAGATCGCTGGCGATCGAACATGGACCCGCGTCGAACACCTGGGGTATTCCGCCGAAGTCCTCGACCTGGGAGAGATCAACGGTGACGAGGACGACGTCTCCCACTACGCCTTTACGCTCGTGCATAGTGAACGGCAGCAGGATGGTTACCTGGCATTCGGCTACGGCGACGTACTGACGGGTGATGCAGATGGCGGCGACTTGGCCAAGGTCTGGCTGAATGGGGAGGTCGTTTACGAGAACAGCGAGCGGCATGGTTTTATGCTCGCCGACACGACCTTTCCAAGGATACACGCCCGCCTTCGTCGCGGTGATAACCGCTTGCTGTTCAAGATTGGCAATGTTAGCAGAGATGCGTGGATAGCGGCCCACGTCGTCGATGAGGATGGCGATCGACTCTTTGGCATTGAGTATGAGCTGCCGAGTTCGCGCCCCACGGCGATTGGCGAGGAATTCTCTGCCACGCGCCCCCGGGCCCAAGCCTTACTGGAGAACTACCCGAACCCCTTCAATCCGGGCACAACGATTCGCTTCGATGTGTCACAGCCTGGCGCCGTACGCCTGGCGATTTTCGACGCTGCGGGACAGCGTCTGCGCACGCTGGCTGATGGGACCCACAACGCTGGACAATACGAATACCAGTGGGACGGCCGGGACGGGGCGGGCTTCAACGTGGCCAGTGGCGCCTATTTCGCCGTGCTGCAGGCTGATGGAGCAAGGCAGTCCAAGATGATGACACTGATTCGGTAGCCACATGAAGGGAAATCTCCGGCGAGGGGCACGCCGAATCGCGCCCAGCTGTTTTGTGTTGATTGCCACGATTTGCGGTTGCGACGAGCACGCCCTTTCGTCCCGCACGGCCAGTAGCGATTGCACTTCGCCGACGGTTGCTCTAGTCGGTGACTTCGTGATCGCCACTGAGGAGGATATGGCGATGCTCATCCCTGCAGGGGATGAATGTTTCAGCATCACGGGGGATCTCACGATTGCCGAGACGAATCTGACCCACGTCGAAGGCTTACGTCATCTAATCAGCATCGGGGGAGATTTACGTATTAGATTCAACAGCGCCCTGACGAGTCTGGCGGGGTTGGAGAATCTCTCGAACATCGACGGTGGTCTGCGCATCAGATTCAATGATCATCTTCCCAGTCTGCGCGGACTGAACAATCTCACCGGTATCCATGGGGATCTGCACATCAGCTTCAATGATGAACTTGCCAGTATCGAGGCCCTCAGTGGGCTAACCGGCATTGGAGAAGATCTGGATATCTTCGATTGTGACGCGCTTGCCAGTCTGAAAGGCTTGGAACGGCTTTCCAGTGTCGGCGGATTTCTGCAAATTGGTGACAATCGCCAACTGATGAATGTCGAGGCGCTCGGTGCCCTTACACGAATTGGTGGATCGCTTCGTATTGTTCAGAATCAATCGCTGAAGAGTCTGGACGCCTTCGATCGTCTTACCCAAGTCGGCGGGTTTACGATCGAGAACAACCCGATGCTGGCGACACAATCGGCCCAAGCTCTTGCAGATCGACTCAGAGCCGGTGGATTCGCCGGCGAGGTCATCATCGATGGGAATCAGACCTGAGTGAGTAATCGACTAACCTGCATCACTGCCGTTGTCCTGGGCCTGGTGATGGTACCTGTCATGGTGCCGGCACTGGAATACCAGCAGGCGCCCATGCTGGCAGCCGCCGTGGAACGAGGTGAACTACCGCCCCTTGAACAGCGACTGCCACCGCTGCCGATGATTGTAGAACCGGTGCACGAGATCGGCCGGTACGGCGGTACATGGCACCGCATGATGAAGGGCTCCAGTGACTTTCATGCATACAGCCGTCTCGTGTATGAGCAGATGGTGCGTTGGCAGGTCTCTGAGACGGGTGGTCTCGAAGTCGGCCCTGGGTTGGTGCGAGAGTGGGAGTTTACGGACAGCGATCGCACCCTGCGGCTACATCTGCGACGAGGTCTGCGTTGGTCGGACGGTGCTCCTTTTTCGGCCGACGACGTCCTGTTCTGGTGGCATCACATTGCCAACGATGCCAATCTGAGTGGGTCTCTGCCAGCCTACTGGAAACCCGATGACACACCCATGGAGGTGGTCAAGGCGGACAGCTTTACCGTAGATCTGCGCTTTTCGAAACCATATCCGCTGGCCGTGATGTATCTGGCCTTCAAGGGAAATCAGTGGCCCCTCGTGTTCGAGCGCTCCGGCTTTTTCGCGCCACGCCACTTCCTGGAACCCTATCTGCCGCAGGCAGGCGCCGCCGATGTGGCCACCTATGCCACGTTTGAGCAGGCGGCCAACGATTTCAATCCGGAGCGACCGGTCATGTCCGCATGGCGGGTAAAGGAGTGGGAGCCTGGCAACCATCTGTTGGCGGAACGCAATCCCTACTACTGGAAAGTGGATCCGGAAGGCAACCAACTGCCCTACCTGGATCAGATCCGCATGGAGATCTTCCTGAATACGGAAATGATCAATTTTCGTGCGGTCACGGGCATGCTGCAGATGCAACAGCGACATTTTACGCGCGAAAATCTGCCGCTGCTACGATCCTTCACTGAGAAGCGGGATTATTCGATCCTCACCTATGAGGCGGCGGGGATCCGCGCCATCATGCCCAATCTTCAGTACCCCGGTGACCCGGCACTGGAGAAACTGCTGATGACGCGCGAGTTTCGTATTGCTCTATCGTTGGCCATCGATCGTGATTTGATCAATCGTCTTTGTTACGATGGCACCGGTCGTATTACGGCGATGAAGTTGCATCCCTCAGCGCCGGATTACGTCGAACTGACCCACGCGCCCAACTATGCCGTCTACGACCCGGAGCGGGCCAGAGCCTTGTTGGATTCCATCGGTCTGGATCAACGAGACGCCGATGGCTACCGCCTCGGACTCGACGGCAAGACGGTGAGTCTCATCATGGAACTGGCCACCGTCGTTGGACCCGACATGGACGCTGTCGAGATCGTTCGCTCCCAGTGGGAGGCGGTGGGAATCAAGACGGCGCTCAAGCCTGAGGAGCGCACGCTGTATTTTCAGCGCGTCGCGCAGAATGGTGAGCATATGATCGGCGTTCAGGGCGCCGAGGCGACTTTCCCATTGCTGAGTTCGGCGCGTTGGTTTTCCACCAGCCTGTGGTGTGAGTGGGGACACCACTGGGCGCGTTGGCATCTGAGTGGTGGTGAGCGAGGGATCGAGCCACCGCCCGAGGTAAAGCGTCTGCAGCAATTGCAGGCGATTCTGTCGGTGACGGTGGATGCTGACGAGCGCAAGCGCCTGTGGCAAGAGGTCATGCGCAACCACGCTGAGAATCTCTGGGTGATTCCGCTGGTGTCGCAGGCGACGTCGATTGGTGTCGTGAGCAACGACTTTGGCAATGTGTCGGAACGTGGTGTGGCGTCCTGGGTGGCGATGACACCTGGCTATCTCAATCCGGAAACATTTTACAGCAAGAGTGCGCGCGCTCTGACCACGATGGATGGACGCTGAGGAAATGAGCAAGCCATGCTGACCTACATCGTCCGACGATTGCTGCGATTGATTCCGACACTGATCGTGATTTCGATCATGACCTTCATCATCATTCAACTGCCACCGGGTGACTTTTTCGATTCCCTGCAGGCGCAGTTGGCAGAGAGTGAATCGCGTGCTGATCAGCAGGCCTTTGACGCACTGCGCAAACAGTATCACCTCGATAAGCCACTGTGGAAGCAGTATCTGTTCTGGATCGGTGGCTGTGTGCAAGGCGACTTCGGTTACTCCTTCGAGTGGCGACGTCCCGTGGCCGATCTGATCGGTGAACGTCTGGGGCTCACCTTCGTCATGTCCCTCGGTTCGCTCGTTTTCATGTGGGTCGTGGCGATCCCCATCGGCATCTATTCTGCACGCAATCGGCTGTCGTGGAGCGACTACAGTCTGACCTTCGTCGCCTTCATCGGTCTGTGTATTCCCAACTTCGTCATCGCCTTGATCGCGATGTATGCCTCCGTCTTCTGGTTTGGGGGCAGTGCGGGTGGTCTGTTCTCGCAGGAATACAAGTACGCCGCGTGGAGTCTGGCGAAAGTGTGGGATCTGCTGGGCCACCTGTGGGTGCCTGTCGTCGTCATCGGCGCCGCCGGTACCGCAACCATGATGCGTCTCATGCGAACGAGCATGCTCGACGTTCTCGACCGAGCTTACATCACGACAGCGCGCGCCAAAGGGCTGGCGGAGCGCTGGGTGATCTACAAATACGCTGTGCGCGTCGCCATCAATCCAATGATCAGTATTATGGGTATGCAGATTCCGCAGCTTGTATCCGGATCGATCATCGTCGCCATCGTACTCGGTCTGCCGACGACGGGACCTCTCTTCTACCGGGCGCTGGAAACGCAGGACATGTATCTGGCGGGCACCTTCCTCATGTTGCTGGCTGTCTTGTTGCTCCTCGGTAACCTGCTTGCCGATATCCTGCTGGCTCTCGTCGATCCGAGAATTCGCCTTGAGTGAGATCAACGACACGCTGTCCACAGCGGGCCAATGGCAGCTCGCGTGGATCAAGTTCCGTCAAAACCGGGTGGCTCTCGTGTCCGGCGTGATCCTGGCACTGATGTATCTGATGACGGTGTTCAGTGGTTTCCTGGCCCCCTACGGTCCAGACCACCGTTTCGCCCGGCGTCCCTACGTGCCACCCCAGGGGCTGCACCTGTTCGCCAGCGATGGTTTGCACCTGCCTTTCGCCTATGGATTGAAGGAACATGTAGATCACACCGGGCGGACCCTGTTTACACACGATCCAGAGGTCCGCTACACGCTGCAACTGTTTGCCACGGGCGATTCGCACAGCTTTCTGGGCTTCGAGACCGATCTGCACCTGTTCGGCATCGACTCTGCAGCAGAGGACGGGTTATTCCTCTTTGGTACGGATCGGCAGGGCCGCGATCTGTTGTCACGCATCCTCTACGGGGCGCGCATCTCACTGACGATCGGTCTCATAGGCGTGACGATCAGTGTCATACTTGGCGCCGTGCTCGGTGTGACCTCCGGTTACTTCGGTGGCTGGGTCGACGAACTCACGCAGCGCACGATAGAGATGTTACGTGCCTTTCCGCAGATCCCGTTGTGGATGGCGCTCTCGGCGGCGATTCCACCTGATGTCGACCAGATCACCAGCTATTTCATGATCACCCTTATCCTGTCACTTCTCGGATGGACGTCGTTAGCCCGCATCGTTCGTGGCAAGGTGTTGTCCCTGCGCAGCGAAGAGTTCGTCATGGCGGCGCAGCTGATGGGAGCCAGTCACAAACGTGTCATCTTTCGTCATCTGATTCCGGGTGTGCTTGGGGAGATCATCGTTGTCGCCACGATTGCCGTGCCCACGATGATCCTCGCAGAGAGTGCGCTTTCCTTCCTCAATCTGGGTATTCGCGCACCGATGACGAGTTGGGGTGTGTTGTTACAGGAGGGCCGAAATCTGACAACTCTGTACTTCCATCAATGGCTATTGTTGCCAGCGCTGTTCATCGTGATCACCGTGTTGTCCTTCAACTTTCTCGGCGACGCCTTCCGCGATGCTGCAGATCCCTACACAGATTGAAGAACCCATGACCGCCACCCCGTCAGACACGGTCCTTGAGATTGAGGACTTGCAGGTGGAGTTTGGCACACTGGAGGGGGACGTCCAGGTGCTGCGAGGTGTGGATCTGATTGTACGGCGCGGTGAAGCCGTGGGACTGGTAGGAGAAAGCGGTTCGGGCAAGAGCGTGACGGCGATGAGTGTCCTGCGATTGCTGCGAGAGCCACCCGCCCGTCTATCCGGATCGATCAAGTTTTACGGCACGGCGGGGGGCGCCCCGGTGGATCTGGCACAGGTGGATCCCGGAAGTGAACAGATGCAGCATATCCGCGGCAACGACATTGCCATGATCTTTCAGGAGCCCATGAGCTCCTTGTCGCCGGTGTTTACCGTCGGGCACCAGGTCGCTGAGGTAATTTGGCTGCATCAGGACAAGAGTCGAAAGCAAGCCCACGCGGAAGCAGAGGATATGCTCCAACGCGTCGGAATCCCTGAACCAGCACGGGCAGCCAAACAGTATCCGCACAATCTCTCAGGAGGACAGCTGCAGCGCGTCATGATTGCCATGGCCCTCGCCTGCGAACCGACGTTGGTGATCGCCGATGAACCGACGACGGCGTTGGATGTGACGATTCAGGCACAGATCATGGACCTGCTACAAGAGCTGCGCGAAACCATGAATCTGGCTGTATTGCTCATTACTCACGATCTGGCCGTCGTCGCCGGCTTCTGCGAGCGTGTCAATGTGATGTATATGGGTCGGGTCGTGGAAGAGGCATCAGTGCTCGACATCTTTCAACGCCCGTCTCATCCATACACACAGGGACTGCTACACAGCATCCCACGTCCCGGGCAGCAGCACAAGGAACGTTTTCCGGCGATTCGTGGCACCGTGCCGGACCCTCGTCAGGTACCACAGGGCTGTGCCTTCGGTCCGCGCTGCGATCAATTCGAGGCGAATCTGTGCGATCGGGCCGGACCCGTAGAGGCTGTGCAACTCGGTGAAGGCCATCACGCACGCTGTTACCGCACAGACATGGCGAATCATGGCGGATGATGTAATCCTGCGGGTGCGCGACCTGAAGACGTATTTCCCCGTCCTGCGTGGGCTGATCCGCCGCCCCGTGGGTTGGGTCAAGGCCGTGGACGGTGTCAACCTCGACGTCCATCGCGGTGAAATTCTGGGATTGGCCGGCGAGAGTGGATGTGGCAAGACCACGACGATCCGCAGCATCATGCGCGCCATCGAGCCGACATCAGGGACCGTCGAGTTTCACGACGGCGACGCCTGGAAAATGGTGACCGAACTCGACGCCGACGAATTGAAGCAGGTGCGCTCGAAGATGCAATATGTGTTTCAGAACCCCTTCTCGGCGCTGGATCCGCGCATGACGGTGAAGGACATCGTCGCCGAACCACTCGTGATCCGCGGGCAGTGGCGTGGGAGCGAGTTATCTGATCGAGTCGGTGAGCTGCTGATACGTGTCGGTCTCAACGCTTCACACATGAATCGTTATCCCCATGCTTTCAGTGGCGGACAGCGGCAGCGAATCGGCATCGCGCGGGCCCTCGCCCTGGAACCGCAACTGCTCATGCTCGACGAACCGGTGTCAGCCCTCGACGTGTCCGTGCAGGCGCAGATTCTCAATCTGCTGCTTGATTTGCAGCAGGAGTTGGGCATGACCTATCTGATCGTCGCCCATGACTTGAGTGTGCTTGAGCGGATCTGCGATCGAATTGCGGTGATGTATCTCGGGCAGATCATGGAGTTGGAGGAGAGCCAACGTCTTTTCGCCGATCCCCGTCACCCCTATACAAAATCACTGCTGTCGGCGATTCCCGTGGCAGATCCCACAGCCACGAGTGATCGGCAGATCCTGGCAGGGGACACGCCAAATCCGGCCGATTCACCGGCAGGCTGCAAGTTCAGTGGTCGCTGCCCCCTGGCTGAGGCCCGTTGCTTTGACGTGGAGCCGGCCATGCGTACGCTGGAGGACGGCAGACAGGTTCGCTGTCACCTTGTGGAAGACGACGTAGGTGCACATCGTTAGGGTAGGTGCCTCATCCGCTTTCACCGGACCGCCTCCATGGGATGTTTCCACCGCATACTGAGCCATCACATTCTGACTTGGTGCATCCTGACCATTCTGAGTGGCGCCGCCGCTGTGTATGCGGACCCTGGGCCCGGGGACATCTTCCGCGAGTGGCCCATGCAGATCTATACGTGGCAGCGCGTCACCGATCCGAATGCGACCGCGTCCGGAGCCAAAGCGTTCCCCAATACGCTCAATCGAAAATTGATCGAAGACCTGCAAGGCGCCGTGCGTGCGGAGATCTATCTCGAGATGTGGGGAGGACACGCCGGCACGAGCAACAAGCGCTTGCGGGTGAATGGCGGGTCCTGGATTTCGATTCCCGATCCGGAGGCCATCCCTGGTGATTCAGGCCGTGCGGAGCATCAGA
>Ga0233434_1001530_pt1 | contig 22335 bp, 24 predicted proteins | sample SI_122_August201_4_FD_182738 | JGI IMG/M metagenome (GOLD analysis project Ga0233434, IMG submission 182738) | Seawater microbial communities from Saanich Inlet, British Columbia, Canada - SI_122_August2016_120_MG | ecosystem: Environmental > Aquatic > Marine > Inlet | place: Canada: British... | reverse complement strand
TTTTTCACTCAACATTAATAATAACAGTTTCAGATGTTATAACTTGATAGTTGTCTCAAAAAGAAATTGAAGAATCACTTACTTTGTTACAAAAAGATTGGGATGTGGATCCAATCATTCGTGATTTCATGTTGGGAAAAATTACTCAAGTCTCTGATTATGCAGTTAAGGTAAAAAATGTGGTATTTCATGTACCCTATCTTATCACTGAGAAAAAATACATTTTATGGACATGCTTTTGGCCTGATTGTCATAATTGCTGTGATAGACAAGGTAGACTACCATTAACATCTGATGATTTAATCACCATTGGTAAGGGACTAAAATATCAAAACATATCTGATTTTATAAAAAATGAAACACTTACTGCTACGTATACTGAACCAGGTCCATCTGGACAAATGACTACAATGACTACTGTTAATCTAAAAAGAAAAACTGACGAGACAGAGTCTGATGATGGAACTCACATCTCTTGTAGATTCCTTGATGATAAGGGAGGATGTAGTATGCACCCTGACAGACCTGGAGTATGTTACTTGTATCCATTTGCATCTTGGCTTGAAAATGAAAAAGGATTAGCACGTGTACATGCAACATATCAATTCACAGGGGATTGCCCTGGATTTTATCTGGCTGATAATTTAGATAAAATGAAAGAAGAACTTCAAGCATATTCTAAAACAATTTATGATTACAATATGGCATCAAATAGAACAAACAGAGAAGGATTTGGTTCTGTTAGTTTCAGTTAAGCTTTAGCTACTTTCATCAAATCAGAAATTCTAATATCCATTCCAAACCTATCTTCATTTCTTTTCATGTATAGAAATATTGAGATAAAGTCAGGTAGTGCTTTGATGAAACTAAAGTCTTTGTGAATTTTTGCTCGAACAAAATTAAAGACTTTACTGTATATCTTGTAATGTTTATCCACTGCTTTCTCATATGCTTGCATGTCGCCAATGTTATCCATAAAAATATCAACACACTGCATTGATGGAATGATTCCTTCTCCTAACAATGCATAGACTGTACCAATTGATTCTCCTACCCCTACAACTTTGCCTTTGTAAAATGGTTTACACTTGTTTGGAGTTGCCAATCTAATTGGCCTTCCTTTAGTTTGTAGTACTTTACCACCGTGTTTTTTTAGAAATGCATCCGTTGCTTTGATGTGTTGTTTGTTGTAATCTCCTGCGCCAATGTGGGCCCATTTCTCCCCTAGTGGAAAATACCAAAAGTATCCAGACATTCCTGGAAATGGTTCAATGTAAAAGTCATCATATGGTACTCCGTTTTCATACTCTACTTTGTATTCATAAGTTGGCAAAAAGAAATCCTCTTCCATCTTTGGCAAATACGCTCTACCAAACCCAGTACAATCAACTATCAGATCATACTCTTTTTCTAATTCTTCTAACTTTGGTGCTTCTCCGTAAATTATTTTAGAATCTTTAATGAAATCTTTGATTAGTGCTAGCTTGTTGTATGTGCACATTCCATGTAATCCAATATCAAATTTGATATCATCATTCATTTTCACATGCATTTTCTTTCCATCATGAATTAGAAAATCATCAAAATTTCTATCAGTTTTTTTGCAAAATTTTCTTAGTATTGGTTTGATTGTTCCCCATGCACAAATAGAGTCATGTCTATCTTCTGTGCTTCTCTCATAACCTGTAACATCATGTTTGGAATCTTTTAGTCTGGCCATCAGATATGATCCTGCTACTCCCATACCCATTACTGCAATCTTCAAGATATTCTCCAAATTTTTTCTTCCTAATAAAAACACTATCTGATATTATTGAAAGTTCCAATAGTAGGAAATGATAGTGTTAGTTAAATATCAAAATCACCTATAGTAATTAGAAAGGACGTCTGTCGTCTGAAAACAATCGTTTCAGACCTTAAGACATCGCTGTCATCAGAAAAGCGTTTTCGTTTTCTGATCTTAAGCGAAGAGATGTCATCAAACTTTCACAAGTTTGGTCTTAATCTCAAATCGCCTTTCTACTTATTTTATTTTATATCTCAATATAGCTAGTACTGCATTATCAATTTCTAATTTTTTAATAATTTTTGGACTCACTGCAAATTCAATCTTACATGATGTGTTTTTTGCAATCTCTAACATCTTTAGTATTTTTTTAAACTGTACATTGGTATGATAGTTTACTGAAACAATTAGAGTATCTACTGCCCCAATTTCTAGTGCTTTGTAAATAACATCATTTCTTTTTGCAGTTAGCCCTTCTTTGAATAATTTTTCATACTTTGCAATAATTTCTGCAACGTGTCTTTTTCTATACTCGTACAATCTACTAATCATTTTAGAATACACATCGTTAATTGATGTAGAAAATGACAAATCCTCTACAAATCTGCATTTCTCCCTCAACTCTGAATTTAATTCATCAAAGAATTCTGTCTTTGCAACACCTGCTCCTCCTAGTAAAACCAATTCTGAATTACCATCCATCTCTCTGACTTTATTTGCAACTTTTTTAAAGAAAACATGAATTTTGGTCTGTCTTGCTCTGAGGAACCTCCCCTGACTTTGTCCGCCTTTTTTGTGCCTTCCCTGCAAGTCAATTCTTAACTTTGACTCTTGAACTATTTGGTTTCCATGAAACTTTTGAATTCTTGCAGTCTTTTGGTCTAGTGTAATTAGTAATACATCATAATTTGTTTTCAGAACATCCTCAAATGGCTTTGTGTATGGCTTTTTGCTTGCCATGTAGATGTATGGTAATTTCTTTGATGTTCCAACCTCTTTGATAGTTACCTTACCATTACTAATCCATCCAAAAATACACAGAGTCTTTGCAAACTTTCCTGCAGTTGGTGGATTTTTCTTTAATTCCTTGATTCTGGTTTGAATTTTTAATTCAATTTTTTCAAATGACTCGCTTCTTTCTGTTTCTTGTAGTAGTGATATTGTTTGAGCACCCTTCCCATATGGATAATAAACTGATACACATGGGAATTTGACTTTTTTTATTTCAAGTAAAAACTGATTTAGTGTTAACCATTCTAATGGTGATATTTCATTACTGCTTTGCACAAGTTTTGTTTTTTTCTTTCATACATAATGGTTCTCTAATTTTCTAGCGTACTGTAAACAAAACCATAAAGAACTAGTTGTAAAATCTGTATGGTATTGTGAATCTTGTTTTAGTTGCTATTTTGATAATTATTCTAACTGTTTCTGTTATTTTTGTTACAACTTTAAGTTTTGATGATACTCCATTGCCCACTGATGTAATTGATGATTCCGAAGTTACTGGTGTTGTCTCAACTGTATCAATTATACCAACTACTCAAAACCTCAAAGCAGCATTCATCGGTGATCAAGGTTCAGGAAATGATGCTGATTCTGTTTTGCATTTGATATTTTCAGAGAATGCAGATATGGTGTTGCATCAAGGTGATTTTGATTATTCAGATAATCCTGATTTATGGGATGATAAAATCAGCTTGATTCTAGGTGAGGACTATCCATACTTTGCATCAATTGGAAACCATGATGTTGTATCTTGGGATGGATATCAAGAAAAATTATCTGAGCGATTATCTAGAGTCACTGGTGCTGATTGCTCCGGAGATCTGGGCATTAATTCTAGTTGTAACTATATGGGATTATTCTTTGTTCTATCTGGTGTTGGAACTATGGGGAATAACCATGCATCATTTATCGAAAACGAACTATCTCAAACTGACTCTATATGGAAAATATGTTCATGGCACAAAAATATGAAATCAATGCAATTAGGTAAGAAAAATGATTCAACTGGATGGGATGTTTATGAGCAATGCAGACTCGGTGGTGCAATTATTGCAACAGGACATGAGCACAGCTATACTAGAACAAAATCTCTATCTAACATACAAAACCAAATTGTTCATTCAGATTATTCTGATCAAAATAATTTGGTGGTAACACCTGGTACAACTTTTGTATTTGTCTCAGGTCTTGGTGGTGCAAGTGTTCGTGATCAAAACCGCTGTTTACCTGATACCTATCCATATGGTTGCAATGGAGAATGGGCAAGTATCTATTCATCAAACCAAGATGCAAGTCCTGGTGCACTGTTTTGTACATTTTTTGCAGATGATAATCCTACAAAAGCTAGTTGTTACTTTAAGGACATTGCAGGAAATATTCCTGATACATTTAGTATTACAAATTTCCCAAACGGTTTACCTGAAAAATAGATTCTTTATGTTATACTGGAATAATTCCTTCTTTAACTAGAAACTCTATTCCTTGTAGAAATGCAGTATCATCAATTGCACCGTCTGCCCACCATCCTGCATTATTTTTAATCCATGTAGGGATTTCTTTTACATCTGTATCATTTTGAGATGTTGATTCAACTGATATTGTTCCCTCTTTGATTAAAAATCCTATTCCTTGAATAAATGCCTCATCATTTATTGCACCGTCTGCCCACCATCCTGCATTATTTTTAATCCATGCAGGAATCACTGATGGTATAGTTTCTATAGTATCTGCATTGGTCTTCTTTAGTAACGGATTCTCTTCTACTTCAATCTCAATTATTGAATACCCGCTCTTCTCTCCATTAACATTGTCTTCAGGGCCCAATCCGTGCACAAATATCGCATATCTTACCAATCCTGAATATTCTACTGGTAGTCTATGGTCTACTTGGCCAAAATCACTGTATAGTTTTTCTTTGTTAACGGATTCTGCATAAGAGTATAGTATACTGTCATCCTCATCTACTACCCAGATGTCATAATTTACTTGGTCTAGAATTTCCATGTCATTGTATTTGTTGTAAAAATTAATCTTCCAATCAATTTCACATCCTTCAATTGGGAAACCTGGAGAAAAGTTGTATTGAATTGTCATTGAATATGTATTTGTAGATACTCTATCACTGGTGTAATCTAAAAATTCCTTGCTACAATTTAACAAATCTGATTGCTGTATAGTTTCTGTAATCTCTGCAAATGGATTTTTTGTAATATTTTCTTTGTATTGTGTCAAATCAAACTCAAACATTACAGGTGGAGTGTCTGAATTAATTCCAGCATATGCTAATGCTTTAACTGGAAATGGAAAGTCATCTACTAACCATATTTCATTATCATTATCATTGTACCATCCAACTACTACACTGTCAGTTGTCCTATCAGGTAGTGTAATGGATTCTACTCTACTTGGAATTAGATATGACTCTAATCCTCCACCAACTGGACCCAATGCACCCCATGATGAACTCTTGAACTCTTGTGGTCCATGAATTCTGTCTTTCTCATTTGATGTAGCATAAGCTGAAAGCCATGCAATTGATGACTTGAATGCAACTGCATAGTCTGATAAATCGTCATCAAATAGAATTGGAGTTGGAACAGTTTTTCCCAATCCCCATGAACCTTTGAGGGTTTTTTCTCCATCAATTACTAGAATTTGTGCATCCCACAATGTCTCACTGACATTTATCGTATCACCTTTAATCCAAATTTTTAATTCAACTGGTGAGCATCCATTCAAATCAATCTCACACAAAGTATATTCAAAATAGTCTCCTTTCTTGAGTCCCTCACCCAAATACCAAGTACCATCAACATCTACTCCTCCTGAATTTTGAGCGTATGCTGTGCCTACTCCAGATAGTATAATCAGTGCAGCTAGTACTAGAATACTTTTCATGATGAATTCCTTGATTCATCGATATTAAACGTAGATTCTATTTTCTCAGGTGATACTCTGATGTAATACTACTTCATTACTCTAATTTGCTTTTCAGTATCTCTGATAAAATCCTCATACTTCATGATTTGAGTTGTCAGCTTGAATGCATTCATTTGATCTTCGTTGTCTTTAGAACCCAAGAATTTTTTTCTCAACTCCATTAGCTCTTGCTGCTGTCCAGTTGCCTTTAGAATATCGTCTCTGAGATCCTCAATTGTTGCCACATATTGTATTAGTTGAATTTTGATTTAAGAATTTCATTACTAGATGGTGATTGTATCATATAACATTCGATAGTAATTTATCTGTCAAAAAAATCATGATTCCATGGAAGAATCTTCAATTCAAACACTTTATGATAATAAAGATGCAAAATGTCAAAACGCTGAATGCGGTCATATTATGGATTCACATTTGAATTTCAAAAATATCGGTCAAGCTAGAATTCCTTTGTTGTACTGCGCTGAATGTCGTGCAGAAGGTAAAGAATGTAAACTAATAAAATTTTAATCATTTCATAATGAAACCCAGAGTAATTATTGGAATTCCTATTTCAGTTGTTGTAGTTTTAATTATAGCTAGTCAGTTTGGTGGAGAATCTGAAAATACTGATGTTACTCCAATAGTTTCAATTGATGTTAATCCTGTTTTAGAGGAAATTGCATCTGTTGATGATGTAGAACTGAATTGTTTGGGAACTGCAAAATGCTTTACAGGAATAGTAACTAAAGTAATTGATGGAGATACTCTCAAAGTTAATGGAGAATCCATTAGATTTTCACTAGCATCTGCGCCTGAACTCAAAGGATATGGTGGTGTTGATTCAAAGAATTTCATTGAAACAATTTGTCCTGTTGGCTCTACAGTAACTGTTGATGAAGATGATGGACACGTAATTGGCAGCTATGGGAGAATAGTTGGTTTGATTCACTGTAATGGTGTTAATCTCAGTTCAGAATTACTTGATTCTACTTTGGGATATTTAGATGATAGATTTTGTGATTCATCTGAATTTGCAGAACTAAAATGGGCACAAAAGCATGGATGTGTAAAAGATGTTGTTATAGAAACTACAAATGATTGTGATGAATCCTATCCTGATTTTTGTATTGCATTTTCACCACCTGACTTGGATTGCAGTGATATATCTCAGAAAAAATTTACTGTTTTACAATCAGATCCACATAAATTTGATGGTGACAAAGATGGAATTGGATGTGAATAATTGGGTTTCAAAGACTGGTTTGTAGATGAAAATACTGGAAATACATCAGTCAAAGTACAATGTACTGGGTGCAATAGAGTTACAGTAGTGAAAATTCCTTCAAACAAAACTTTTGAGAAATGGAATGATAAAGCAAAGTGTAGTCAGTGTAATGCTAAAAAATGTTGGACTAAAGTAAATTAATTTAGAAATCTCTAATTCCAATAACCTTAAGTTTACTTCTCTGTGAAAAATTAATGTGGTTTTAGATCCTACTCCAGAAAAAGTAAATATCAGACGAATGATGATTTACTCGCTAATCCCACTACTCTCAATTTATGCTGGCTGGAGAATCCAAAAGTTCTGGGTTTTAGTAGGGATTAATTTCTTGGCAGGCTTTGTATTGGGTTTCGTATCTGATGCTATTTTCATTCCGTTATACTTTGTATATGCTATATCGTTTTTTATCAATGCTGTAATCACACTTACCGTTGTGAGATACTTTGCAAGAAAGTATAATGAAAAAATAACTGGACAATTCTAATTCCACTAAATCTCAAAAGGTACAAATCCCATGTTACATCACTTGTGGTATAATGAAGATGGCATCGTTTGGTACAGGACGAACTTATGATGATTTTAAAAAACAGATCCCAGTTACAGTTTTGCCTTTGTATGGTACAATTCGAGACTATTGCTTTTCTTTGGGAGAAAATGTAGTTGAAGATATCAGAATGCACAGAATTGTCTTTGGAAAATCAATGACGTTTAGATGGTTTGCAGATGTTGCACCTGAAAAAGATACAGTTGTAATTAAAATTCAAAAAGACAGAAAAGAGCCTGCAAATATTATTTCAGTAAATTTAGAGCAGGATTTGTCTAGTCTGAAAAATCTCTTAAAAGAGGCATACGATACCATTCATTGATTTTAAAAGAATAGAAATAATCTAACATACTATTCATGAATAATGAATATCACACGAGATAAAATTACTCCAGGTATCACTGTACATATAGTGCAAAAGCAAGATCAGCGTTCAGGAAAACTCACTTCAGGAACCGTAAAGAGAATTCTTACCTCTAGTAATTTTCATCCTCATGGGATCAAAGTTGAATTAGATAGTGGCTTGGTTGGCCGTGTTCAAAGTGTACAGTGACTGGTATAATTTTAAAAATATTCTTAGGAGAACTAATTAATTTAGAAATTCTCTGCAATGTTATTTTTTAAACATTAACCATAATCTGGTTCCTATGAAAATTCCAACTGCCAATACAATTAATATTGGAACAATAATCTGTCCTTCATCCAATACTGTGTATATTTTACAAGTGTATTTGTTACATTCTAACTTTTTACAGTCATGATAATTGAGATTCTTAGGAAACCTTAATGCCTATTTTAGTTTAGCATAGTTGACGTTGAATTGTTTTAGATGTGATGGGAAAGGAAAGTATCGAAATCAATTTGGCATATGGGAAAAATGTGAATCCTGTCAAAAAAAGGAAATGAGTTTTGATAGTGTAATTCCAGAAGCTGATGTAAATGAGGAAGGACTGTAAGGCGAGCTAGCGTTGGCAAAAGAAAAGAAAAAGGACAACAGAAAACAAAAGGGGCAAAAGGAAGCTGAACAAAACCAGCGAGTTCAAAAATACAAGAGTAAGCAGCAAGAAAACAAAAAGAAAAAAAGACCAAAAAAATATTAAATCTTTAGAATTCTCAAGTATATTTGGGCACAAAAACACACTGTATTGTTGTAAAACTTTACAATAAAGATCATAAAATTAGAGATGTGAAATATTTCATAATTATTGTAACAGTATTTGTTTTGTTATTTGTTCCATCATCAATTGCATTTGGCTCATGGCATTGGTCAAGTGATGTTACAATTTGCGGTGATAAAATTTGTAAAGAAATACAACAAAACACAAAAATCCCTGATTGGGTAAAAAATATCTTCATTTGGTACAATCAAGATGAAATCTCTCAACAAGAATTTAACAATGCTTTAGAATATCTCAACAAAAATGAAATTATACAATTTGAACAAAAAAGTTTCAAAGAAGAAACAACATTTAGAATTGAAATTCCAACTGACCAAGAAAAATTACAGTTACCTGAATGCAATGATAAATTCTTTACCACCTCTCCTGTGGATATACATGAGATAAAATCAATTACACCCTTGGGAAACCTAGGACCGCCTGGACACACTTTACCGACTCAGCATCCGCATATACACTTGGGAGAACATGACACCAGTTATTCCTATTCACTTTATGCACCTGCTGATATTTTTATAACCAGTGTGGCTTGGCAGGAAAACATTTCACAAGACCCAATTGACTATGTAATTTACTTTGCACTATGCCAAGACATCATTGGATATTACAATCATGTCAAAGTCTTATCTGATGAGGTAAACCAAATTATTGAAAATGTGAAATGTGAATCTTTTTCTTCAAAATCTTTAGATTCATGCACCAAAGTGTTACTACATAAAGTCCCAGAAGGAACTAAACTTGGAACAGTTGGATTAAAACAAGGCAATTTTGATTTTGGATTAATTGATCAAAGAGATAGATTAGATTTTATCAATCCTGATAGATATCCAGTTCGAGATCAATATCTGCATTGTGCATTTGATTATTATCCTGATTCTACAAAACAACAATTCTATAACTTGATTAGCCGAGTAGATGGCACTTGCGGTCATGTAATGTATGACATCCCCAATACTTTGAAGGGAAACTGGTTTCATGAAACTGCTCAATTAGAGAATGTTGTAGATTGGAATGTACATCTTGCTTTTGTTGATCATTATGAGGATCCTAGTATTCAGGTTGTTTCAGTTGCAGGAATATTTACTGACCCATCTTTGTTTAAATTCATTCCACAAAATAGTGGGCAAATCAATAGAGAATTCTCCCAAGTTACAGCTGATGGACATATCTATTGTTACCAAGGTGCTAATGTGATCAGGAATTTTGAAATCGTTCCTTTGGGAAAAGTACTTCTCCAAATGACTGGTGATGAATCTTTGCAAGTAGAATATCAAAGTGATAACTGTACAGGTGATGAGATATTTTTAGACCCTGCAGTGTATCATAGATGAATGGATTAGAAAAAAGCTAAAAAAATACTAAACGCTTTTTTCATAGTTTGATGTAAGATGATACATGAATTGTAAAAAATGCAATGTACAAATGGAAATAGAAAAAAATTTACCATTAAAAATTCATGATGTAGAATGGAGTATATTAAATTCTAAAAAAATACCTTGGTGGGAAAGATGTCAAAAGTTAACTGATGTTGAACAATCCATTCCATTGATTTTTATTGCTTTATACCTATTTTTTCTTTTAATAATTATTGGAGTAGTAGATGATATTTCTAATTACATAACTACAATTTAATCTAAAATACTATTCAATCAATATTGCAGGTTTAAACGGTCTTGCATGTCTTGCTTTACCTTTTGGATCATAAATATCTGAATCACTTTCTGAATATACTGTAATCTCTACTCCGAATTCTTTCTTTCCAATACTAGATAATTCTGATGACAAGAATTCCTTCTCATTAAATGAATCAGCTTCAAGCTTCATCTGCTTAATCTCTTCTGATTCTGAATGTAAATCTTTTATCACCTTTTGAATGTAATCAGGCATTTTTTTAGCATCAGTAGTTTCAGGGTTTGCAATAAGTTCCTTCATAACAACTCCCATGTTGTTTTGACCACCTACCATTATTCCCAACACTTTACGATACACTTTTGATTTCATCTCATCTGAATTTACATAAAGTACAATTTTCTTTGGAGTAATTTTTGTAACTTTGAGAATGTTTACAATATCATCTATTGTTCCTTTTAGTAGATTTTCTGATTGAATTGATGTAGCATCTACATCATCTTTAGAATATACAGGCCAAGCTGATTTTGATACTGCATTATCATTTCCAAGACTCTCCCACATTTCTTCTGCAATGTGTGGTGCAAATGGTGATAACATTGCTACTCTAGCTGAGTTTATCTTGTATAGTATTCCTGAGATATTTTCTCTACCTTTTGCTTGTACACGTTTGTGATACCAACTCAAGTCTGATTCAAATGAAAATAATATGTCATGTAGTCCTTCACGTAACCTCATCTTCTCAACTGACTCTGTAACTGTACCAATCATGCTCTGCATTTTAGATAGTATCCATCTATCTTCTGCTTGTAACTCTGAAATAGACTCATTTTTGAGGTTTTTGCACTCCTCTAACAATGATTCAAGCTTGCTTTGAATTCCAATTACTGATTCCATGTTAAAATCAGCATCTTGTAGCAGTTCAGCTGACGATATGATTGCCAACCTAATTGGATCAGCACCGTGTTCTCTAATTGCAGTACGTAGTGGAATAATATTCCCCATACTCTTTGACATTTTAGCACCATTCATCATTACACTACCATTGACAACAATTTCTTGTGGCCATAGTTTTTTCTCAAAGATTGCAACGTGATTTAAGACAAAAAATGACAAGTGGTTCTGTACCAAATCCCTACCTGAATGTCTTGAATCAACCGGGTAAAAATAATTGAATTCTTTTTTCATCATATTGATAATGTTCTCTGTAATCTTGGATGTTGCAATAGCTTGTGTAACATCTCCTTTATCTAATAAAATATAATCAAATAATTCTTTAGTTAAATTCTCAGGTGCTACAGTTCCATCATTTACAAATCTCGATATGGTATAGTATGCCATGTAAATTACAGAATCAGACAAGCTTTCAACAATCCAATCTTTATCCCATGGTAGTTTAGTTCCCAATCCTTGCTGTCTTGCACATGCTCGCTCATGTAACCAATCAATTACTTCTTTGAATTCCGTTTTGATATTGTTAGGTAAAATATTCATCTCATCAAAACAGTTTCTTGCTTGCTCTTTCCACTCTTCATTACCGTAATTGAGAAACCATTGATTGTTCAAAATTTTGACAACACATTCTGCACCACAACGACAATGCACTGGTGCATTCTCAAGGACTGGGAACTTTTCTAGATGATTGTTCTCTGCAAGCCAAGCTCGTACCTTTTCTCGTCCGAACTGTATTTTTTCGTTATTGAAATCCCCACACTTCTCATTTAATTTCCCATCAGTAAACTCTTTGAGGTACAATTCTTTGGTAGCCTCTTCTAATTTTTCATCTGATTGGTTAGAGACTCCTAATTTCTCACAAATCTCTTGTGCTGGGAATTTTCCATATCCTTCAGTAGATATGATAGAAATAGGCTCAATTTTTACGGCTAGTTCGTGATTTTTGGCCTTCAAATCCATCAAGGCCTGGTAATCTTTTGGTGCATGACCTGGCACTGACATTACTAAACCTGTACCCATTCCAGGCTCTACAAAGTCTGCAGGTAAAATAGGAATGTTTCGCCCATCATGGGTTTTTGCATTTTTACCAATAATACCACTGCCAGATATGTCTCCATCTATTGTAATTTCTTTCTCAAAGAATTGTAACTTGTGTGCACATTCTTCTGATACTATCCATTTCTCACCATCAACTGTTAATTTTTTGTAAATTGTATTTGGATTAATCCAAAGGTTTGTGATTCCAAATATAGTTTCAGGACGTAAAGTTGTAACTGGAAATATATATTCACCAAAGGCAAATTTTACCAAGAAATTCTTATCATCAATTTTTGGTTCAACGTCACCCATTGTATCGTGCTGTGATACTGGGTTTTGATCCTTTGGACACCAACCAACTGGATGACTACCTTGAATTATTTTTCCATTTTCTTTGAGTGTAGTAATCTGCCATTCAATAAATTTCTGATAACCTGGAACTATAGTGGTAAATTCTCGTCTCCAATCAATGGAATAACCCATCTCAATCATGCCAGACTTTATCTCTTCATGAAAATAGTCTGCAATTTTTATTGGTTCAACAAATGTTTTGATTGCCTCTTCTGGAACTTTGTAAACATTTCTCAATCCATCAAGAATTTCTTTCTCACCGTTTTGAATTCGTCGAGCCATTCCTAACACTGGTGTTCCAGTGTAATGGAATCCCATTGGAAATAATACGTTATACCCCTGCATTCGATAAAATCTTGCATGCACATCAGCTAGTGTGTATGTTCTTCCATGTCCGATGTGTTGTGGAGAGTTTGGATATGGATAAGCTACTGTAATGAATTTTTTTGGTTTGTCATTTGGGTTTGTTTCAAAATCTTTAGATTTTTCCCACTTGTTTCTCCATTTAGTTTCTATTTCATTCCAGTTAATCATTATACCATCACACTCTATCCTAAAATCATTGATTTTGCTTTGGTTATTGCTTGCTCTTTTTTAGATGTGTCTTTTCCTCCGCCTTGGGCAAACTTTGTATCTCCACCACCAGAACCACCCAAAATAGTTGATATTTCCTTGGCTATTTCATCTGCATTTACGCCTGATTTCTCCCCTGAGAACACCATAACTCGAATTGTAGGTCCTGCTGTAAAGATTCCACAGTAGGCTGCTGCATCATCTTTTGATGTTAATTTTTTACCAAAGTTTTGATGGAAATAATCATCGTAACTATCACTACTAGTAAAGCAGATTTTATTTTTCACAGTAATTCCATCTAATTCCCCTGATTCACCTGCTAGAACTTTTTCTAATAATACTGGAATTTGTTCACGAGCTTTATCTTTATTTTCTTCTCTTTGTTTTTCTAGTACTTGCTTTGCAATGTCATCTTGTGCTTTCTGTTTTGATTCCACTTCTTGGTCTTTTACATATTGAAAAGCTGTAGGACCTGAGACAAACTCTACACGAACTACTCCATCTTGAATTCGTTTAGTCTTTGTAATTTTAATTAGTTCAATATCTCCAGTCTTCTTTACATGTGTTCCACCACAAGCTTCAATATCTTTATCCTCAATAGAGACAATCCTAACGGATTTTACTGGAACTACACCACCTTGATAAATTCTAAATCCATATTTTTGTTCTGCAGTTCCTCTGTCGTAATAGTCAATGTTTACTGGATAGTTTTTCTTTATCATATCATTAGCTTCATCTTCAATTTGTTGTACTTCACCATCACTTAGTGAGGAGTGATGTGTAATGTCTAATCTTGCATGGTCATCGTCTTTGAATGCAGAGTGCTGCCAAATCCATGAACCAAGAACTTTACGCGATGATGCATTGATAATATGAGTACTGGTGTGATTCTTTGTAATGTTGGAACGTCTTGTAACATCAATTTTACATGATACTGTATCGCCTTCTTTTGGTGTTCCATCTTCAAGCTGATGAACAATAGTGTTTGCGTGTTTATCTACGTTAACCACTTTGAATCCTGCAATACTTCCTAGATCTGGTTCTTGTCCTCCACCTCTTGCGTAAAATGATGTTCTATCTAGTACTACTTGATCATCAAAGACTTTGATGACTTGTGCATCAAACTCCATTGGGTCATCTTTGTAAAAGAGAGTTTCAGTTTCAGGTAAATCTTCTAGTGGAAGTGCTGTGATTGCCTTTTTCTTTTCTGATTGGTGCAAATCAGATAGTTTAGAGTAAAATGATGAGGGAATTTCTGTAATCGCGTCTACTTCTTTGAGGTATTCAGGTGTAATTCCATCTGATTCGTATAGTGTGATGAGTTCATCTACACTTGGTGCACCTTTTTCTCTAATCTTTTCTGCCTTTTTCTTCATGTGAATTTTTGATTCTTCATAGCGAGATGATTCTAGCTTGAGAATTGTTTTGACGTCTTCTCTTTTCTCATCTAACTCTGGGTAGGTGTCTTTGAGATAGTCAATGTGGGTATCTATCAAATCATCAATGTCTAGTTTTAGATTTAGTCGGTTTATGGTTCCATTAATTCTTCTTAACATCATTCTTAAGTTGTATCCTCCACCAACATTACTTGGTAGAGCACCATCAGTGATTGCAAAAATCAAAGTTCTAAGATGGTCTGCAATTAGATAAATTCCCTCAAGAGGTGTTATCATTTTGTTTAGTTGATTATCAGTAATTCCTGCATTTTTTATTGCAAGACGTCTAACATCATTTAGATCATCGTAATGATCAATCTCTTTTGCAATTTCTGTAAAGTATTTTTTTAGAATTTCTGAATCAGAATCGATTCCTATAGTGTTAAATAATTTCTCATTAATTGGACCAAAGCAGCAATCGTAAGCTGTTGGTGTCCCATTTGTAATCCATGCAAATCTCTCCAATCCTGCACCCATGTCAATTACTCTCTGGTCTAGTGTGCTGTGCTGACCTAATTCTCCTTGGAATTCAGTAAATACTGCATTACCTAATTCTAGTCCTCTGACAAAGTATTCCAATGATGGGCCAAATGATCCTCCACCTGACCATACATCTTCAACAAAAACAACTTCTTCTTTTTTAATTCCAAATTGATCAGTTAACAATCTAAAATCTAAATCAACACATTCATCTTTCCAGTATCCTCCCAAATCAGGAACACTGTGTTGTCCTATCATACAAAAACTCGAAAAGTGTCGTCCTGTTACTCCAACATTTTCTAAATCTTTGAAACGTAAACAAGTCTGTGGAACTACAAGTGGGTTTGCAGGAAACTCAAAGACTACCTTGCTTCCCATCACTCGCTGAAAGTCAACAACTGATGCAATTGTAAAGTACAAATCATCACGCCATCTACACACAACAGGATATCTACTCACTGATGTGTGGTTGTTTTTTACAAAAAATTCTTCTACTTGTTTCCAAGCTTGTGTATAATCAAATCGTTTTGTAGTTGGTGGCTCTCCAATGAATGAATAAGTGTCTGTTCCATCATCAGGACACAGAGTTCTATCTGCATTTAGAGTCCAAAAGAATCTGCCACATTTGGCACATGCTTTTCTAACAAATCCTTGTTCTTGGAATAGTTTGACGTTATAGTATTTGTCCGGATCTGCTGAGAATTCTTTTAGAATCTGACTTTTATCCAACGATGAATCTGCATTTTTCCTGATATTAAGAATTAGCGTTGTTAGTTTGAATTATTTTTTCAATGTATGATTTCTATATTTTAAAATGCCATTAATTATTACTAGTCTCATGAAAGCCACTTGTTTTGATGGAACACAAATGAAATTTGATGAGAATTATCCAGACCCAAAACCTGGCGAGTCTTTGGTTAGAGTAAGTCTAGCTGGAATTTGTGGAACTGATTTGGAAATTTTAGATGGATATATGGCATATTATGGAGTATTGGGTCACGAATTTGTTGGAGTGGTAGAAAAATCATCCAATCCTGACATGATTGGAAAAAGAGTTGTAGGTGAGATAAATGCTGGATGCAACAACTGTGATTATTGTAAAAAAGGAATGAACAGACATTGTCCAAACAGAACTGTACTTGGAATTTTAAAAAGAGATGGTGCATTTGCAGAATTTCTTTCATTACCTGAAGAAAATCTACATGTTATTCCTGATTCTATTAGTGATCAGCAAGCAGTATTTGTAGAACCACTAGCTGCTGCATTTGAAATAAAAGAACAAATCTCATTGAATCCTGATTGGCAAGTTGCAGTTGTAGGTGATGGGAGATTGGCACAAATGATCTCTCAAGTTCTAAAACTGTCTTGTTCTAATGTTACTTGTTTTGGAAGACACCAAAACAAACTTTTACTGTTAGAACCATTTGGTGTTACAACAAAGATTGGAATTGATTCCCCTGATGAACAACTCTATGATTTAGTAGTAGAAGCAACTGGAAGCAATTCTGGTTTTACAGACACTATGAAACTGGTAAAACCACGTGGAACTGTCATACTAAAATCTACAATTGCATCAAGAGAAAATCTTGATTTGACTCCAACTATAATCAATGAAATCACTTTAGTTGGTTCTAGATGTGGTCTGTTCAAGCCTGCAATTGATGCTTTGGCAACTAAGATGATTATAGTTGATTCTATGATTGATTCTACTTTTCCATTAAATGAATTCTCTAAAGCAATAGAGCATGCAAAAAAGCCAGATACTCTCAAAGTCTTTCTAAAACCTTAACTCTTGTTTTGATTCCAAAATAATACATTAAATACACTGTTCATCTGAGTTTATTCATGTTTGGCAAGAAACCAGAACTCAAAGAAGGATCTTATGTTTTCTCTGTAAAACAGAATGGTGATTTTAATGACTTTATTTTTGCAGCAGTTACTGGAATTGATGGTAAAAAAGTAGGCATCACTGGTGTAATTGTAAATCCTGTTGGTCTAAAAAACAAGTTAGAACAAGGAAAGACTGGAGAGCGTTCACGTGAAATTCTTGAGCATCCTACTCCTGATAATGTTGTTTTAGCTTTGGTATATCGTGTAGAGCATGAAAATTATTCTGGTATATTGGATCTTGATTCTGACAAGTGTGATCTTCTTCCACCTAAGGTTTTTGGAATGTTAGATGGTTGGATTCGTGAATCTTTACCTGAATTTATCAACAATGTCTTGTCATTACCTGTAGGTGCTGATCGTGATGAGGCAAAACATATCCTAAAAAATAGAATGGAAACTTTGACTGATCCACATTTGAAACGAACTCTATATTCAATTTGCAGAAGTCTCAAAATATTAAACTAAATTTTCAAATCCTAGGCATAATTTCTCCATAGTTTTATATTATGCCCTAAGAAAATCTCGATACAATGGAATATGTTTACGCTGCTTTACTTCTTCACAAGCTAGAAAAAGAAGTTAACGAGGCAAACCTCAGTTCAGTTGTTAAAGCATCTGGCGCTGAAGTTAATGAAGCCCAAGTTAAATCTCTAGTTGCAGCCTTAGCTGATGTTGACATCTCTGAGGCAGTCAAAGCCGCACCTGTAGCAGTTGCAGCAGCAGCCGCACCAGCAGCAGATGCAGCCGGTGGTGAAGCAAAGAAAGAAGAAAAGAAAGAAGAGCCTAAAAACGAAGAAGCAGCCATGGAAGGACTGTCTTCATTATTCGGTTAAACGAGTTTTTCACATTAATTTTGATATTATTTTTATTAATCTTAATTAGTTCCCAGCTCTATCTTTGAATTGATTGGTTGATTTCTCTTTTCCCATAGATGGTTTCATTAGCATTCTAGATTACTTGGGAACTATTGCATTTGCAGTGACAGGTGCCTCAAAAGCGATTGCACACAAGGCAGATATTTTTGGAATTATTGTACTAGCAACAGTAGTTGGAGTTGGAGGAGGTGTAACTCGTGATGTGATATTTGGTAGATTTCCAACTTCTCTTTCTGATCCAATCTATGTTGGATTAACTGTAGGTATTGCAGTTGTAATGTTTTTCTTGTTTACCAAATTCAAAAAGCAGATGACTGTCTGGTTAGTATTTGATGCTGTAGGTCTTGGTGTGTTTTCAATACTTGGTGCATCTATTGCATATCAGGTAGTTGGATTGGAATTTCTTCCAATGATTTTTGCTGGAATGATTACAGCAATTGGTGGTGGAATACTTCGAGATATCTTTGTCCGAGAAATTCCTATTGTATTTGTAAAGGAAGTTTATGCTGTTGCAAGTATAATTGGAATTGTGATATTTTATGGACTGTTATCTTTTGATATGGATGTACAAGTATCTTCTATAATTGGAATTGTAGCTGCAACTGGAATTAGATTACTTGCAATGAAGTATAATTGGAATTTGCCTAAAGTTCGAGAATCAAACTAATTTTTTTAAAATACTAAACACCTTGGCATGTTTCTCAGGTGTAACCCATAATCTCTTGTAAATTTTAAAATCAGTCTCAAGCACAATTGCCTTGCTTTTTGTAGGTCTTGCTGCATCAAAATGAAACCAATCTCTAAAGTTATTTGAGCCTGAAACCCTCAAACGCCCTGATGATAACCCCATGCTTCTCTCAGAGATTTTTTTAACATGTGATAATTTTACGTCCTTTTTACCCCAGGGTAAAACCCAAGATTTGAAGCGTATTTTATCATCAAAAATTTGTATGTGTTTATCACTGTATAGTGGAGCTTTTGACATGAGTAATCTTTCTATGATTCATACTAAACTCTTCTTATCTAGATCTACTCAATGATAACTTGCGTTTTAATTTCCTAGCTCTTGGCTTTGTTCTCAATAAACGTCCACAACAAGGACACCACAATCCTTCCCATACAATGAACACTTCGCATTCTGGACATCTTTTTTGACCTTGTTCATATCTTCCACCTTCTTGATTGTTACTTTTTCCTTGATAATTTTTGCAAGTTCCTATACAATGCATGTATTATCTAATGAGAGGACATAGAAAATATTTTCTATATGAAAATTAAATTATCTTTGCGTTAACATTGATTTTGTGTGCCATACTGTACATAGCTGGACAACGCTCTTCTGCCATTTTTAATATCTCTTGAAGTTTTTGATTATCTGCATTCTCACTTTGAGCATCAATTTCAAAACTAATCCCTTCAGTGATCGGCTCTTCTGATAGATCAAAGGCCTTTGCAAAATTGATGTTACACTGAGTAGTGACTGTAAGTTTTGTCAATTTCACTCCTTGTTGTGCTGTGATTCCAACAAATGTGCCAATAAAACAAGATGTAATTCCTGAAATACAATATGCCATTGGTCCTAGCCTGCTACCTTCTCCACCTAGAAATGACGGTGAATCAATCTCGATTACTTGTTTTCCTTTCTCAAAAGATAGTTCTGTTTTAAATTGAAATTCTGAATTTGGATCTAAATTCCATTCTCCTTGCATTTTTACTGGTTTTCGTAAAGTACTGATGTCTTCTTTTCCCTTTGCTATGGTGTTTGAAACTTTCTCAAGGTCAACATTATTGATTTTAGCCATGATATTCAAAATTTTATGAGCCCAACTATCGTATAAAGTTCTGGTTTTAGATGAAAATTAATTATTGAGATGTGGCCCATTCGTAGATGAATTTGACTTGTTCCATTAGAACTGTATTCATTTGAGAAACTTTCTTTTCTAGTTCTGAAATTGTATTTTGTAGACTTCTATTTTCTTCTTCTAGTTCAGAAATTCTTTGTTCTAGTTTGAGTATTTGTGAATCATCATTTGTTGGTTCTAAATATGGATATGGTTCATCATATCTGTGGTCTGGATAGCCATGTTCATACTCATCTGATTTTTCATCATGTCTGTCCTTATATTTTTCATGAAATGCTATGACACGTTTTGCTTCTTCATAACTCAAATCAGTTTCAGAAACTATCATTTCTAATAATTCGTCAATTTGTCCTGATTCCCAAAGACGTTGAATCTTTTCCATTGGAATTACATCCATAATTCTCTGAGTTAGTGGTTCAATTGATTTCCATTCTGGATCGTCTTCATGTGGTTGGTAGTCATTGTAATCATCATGTTCATCATATTTGTCGTAATCATCATGTTCATCATATTTGTCGTAATCATCATGTTCTCCTTCTTGTTTTTCATAATGCTCTCTTACTTCATCGTCAATACGTTGTAATTCTTTTTCAAATTCTCTATCCATTTCTTCAAACTGTTTCATAATTTCTGATTCAATGGATTGTCTTTTTTCATCATACTTTGAAAATAATTCTTCAAACATTCTGTCAATTTCTGAATCTTTAATGTCTGGATTACTTTCTATTTTTTCATAAATTTCATTTTTTTCATTTGCATATTCTTTGTCTAATTCCTCAAACTGTTCATTAGCTTCTCTGTCTATCTGATGTCTTTTCTCATCAAACTCTCTTTCTAGTTCTCTGTACTGTTCATCCCACTTGTCATCGCCTTCTGCTATTGCAGGACTGATTAACCCTACAGCTAAAACGGCAAATAATGCTAGTATGGACAGTGTCTTTTGCAATATTGGTTAACAGACACTTGTACATTTAAACTCAAATATCTAATGCATGGTAACAGTTATCAGGTAAAATGGAATTTTGTGCCTAATTTTTTCTAATTACTATATGTTCAAACCGATACTAACTGACGCAGTTTTGTTTTTGGATGGACATGATTTTCCTTCATGTTCTCCATCTCCCACGTCAGGGATGATATCAGAAGTTTGTGCATAAACAGAATCCATTGGAAGTGCCATTGCAAATATTGCAGCTAGTGCAAGTATTGAAAACATTGCAATTTTTGAATCCATATATGCTCTAGGATGTTTTAGCATTTAAGGAATTAATTTAATCCTGTCATTTTTGGGATAAAATTAGATGGTGATATTATTTTTTGTAAGCTTTAACTACAAATCCAGAAATAATCATTATTACAGAAATTATTACAACTATTTGATAACCAAAGATTGGCAAGATATCGCCTTCATCCATAGTATCATCCATTTCTGTAACTAGTTCATCATCAAATAATCCAAATTGCATTGCAGGGATGTTAAGATCGAATCCAGCTTTGTTTAAAATGGATACAGTATAGTTGGAACTTTCAAGAACTTTAAAACATCCAAGAGACGTACCGAGTGTTGTAGGATAATTACATTTGTTTACCATCATTTTCTCTAATCCCGTTTCTTGGCCATTTTGATTTGTAATTTTAATATCTAATTTTCCAGCAGCAAGCATATCTCCAGATATTCTATCTAATGTGCCAGTAGCTGATAGCCCAAGTGGTTTTCCAGCATCCACATAATACGTTAATTGAATTGAATCTTTTGGCTGTAATACAGTGGGTTCAGATTCTACATGTTGAGGAATGAAAATAATTTTTCCTTCATAATCACCACTAGTCCACAACAATACAGGGATTAGAAAATTAATAGCAAATCCAACAATAACTAGAGTTTTCCATAGTGTCATACTAATAGTAAATTCATTTGTATATTATACATATCAACAATAGTTCGAATCCGTAGAAGCTTAAACCATTTCTTAGAAATAATTTAGTTCATACAATACAGATTAGATAGATTTTCTAAATTAATGATTTTATGCTGGTGTGTAGTCTTTTGCTTGACCTGCAACGCCTTTTGCTTGGGCATCTGCTTTTTGTAAAATTTGCTCTTTTGTCTCATCAGTCATAAATCCTGATTCAACAGATACCGAACGTGCAGATTGTGCAGCCTTTGAAAGAATTTGTGAGACATTGTCTGCAGTAATGTATGCTGCCTCTATTGATAATGAAACTGCTTCTTGGTGTGCTTGTCCAAACTGTGCTCTGATTGCCTCAACATCAATTATCATCTCTTGCTCAGAATACTTGAGCCCTTCTTCTAGTGCAGTGTATAGTGAAATTCCTGCCTCTACTGGTTTGATATCTAATTTACCCAAAAGTGCTGCTAATTTTTCATTTATCACTCCACCTTTCTCTACTGGAGTACTGTCTTTTGCAATCCAAATTGTACCTTGATCAATTTTAGTTGGAATTCCTGCGTCTTTAAATTCAGTAAGCATTGGTCCTGGAGCAATACCTGTGTTCTTTGCAGGGA
>Ga0233434_1001529_pt1 | contig 22342 bp, 23 predicted proteins | sample SI_122_August201_4_FD_182738 | JGI IMG/M metagenome (GOLD analysis project Ga0233434, IMG submission 182738) | Seawater microbial communities from Saanich Inlet, British Columbia, Canada - SI_122_August2016_120_MG | ecosystem: Environmental > Aquatic > Marine > Inlet | place: Canada: British... | reverse complement strand
GCCACCGCGTCCCGTTTGAAATCGTCGCTGTAACTACTTCTGCCCATCATGGCCTCCTTGCCTCAAAATTAGGAAAGAAAGCGTCTACAAATCTAGGGGCTATTCACTTTTCCGTGAGTTCCCCCGATTCATAACAGCGGAATGAACAGCCGCACAAGTGTCATTTGATCGCATGGTGAGATGCATAGGATGCAGGGGCCCTCGCCCCGCACCAAAGGCCTATGATTGCGATGGCAGGTGTCGACCCTGTAGCTTGCATCCGGAATCAAACGAACAGCTTTCGCGTAGGGGAAATACGTATGTCTGAATATGACTTGAAAGGTCGCGTGGTGATCGTGACCGGCGCCGGGCGCGGGCTTGGCCGGGCCATGACCGAAGCACTGACCGAAGCCGGTGCAAATGTGGTGGCCGCCGCCCATATCACCAATGACTTCCCCGAGCTCGAAGCCGCCTGCGCCGGCAATCCCGGGAAAACGCACTGCGTGACGGCCGACATCCGAAATTCCGAGGATTGCGACCGGATTGTCGCCGAAGCGCTCGATGCCTTCGGCGCCATCCATGGCCTCGTCAACAACGCCGGCCTGACATTCACCTACATCTGGCCGGACGGACACAAGCGGCCGGAGTGGCGGGCGACCGGCGAGATGCCAAAATTCTGGGAGGCCTCCGACGAGGTCATCCAGAACGTCATGAACGCGAATTTCGTCGGGGCCGACAAACTCGCACGCCGTGTTGCGCCATTGATGGTGGATCAAGGCTGGGGCCGCATCGTCAACGTGACGACCATGTACCGGACCATGACCAAGCAGGGCTCCTCACCCTATGGTCCCTCCAAGGCTGCCCTCGAAGTTGCCACCGAAATCTGGAACAAGGATCTCGGCGGCACCGGCGTCACGGTCAACATCCTGAACCCGGGTGCCGGCGCGGCCACACCCGGCATGTCCGATGAAATGAAAAAGCGTGACGAGACGCTCGCAAGCCCGGTCCTGATCGAAGCGGATTTGATGAAGGCCCCGATCGTCTGGCTAATGTCCGAGGTCACGAACGAGGTCAGCGGCATGCGCTACGACGCCAAACCCTGGGACCCCTCGAAGCCGGCTGCCGATGAGGCCGAACGGATCGGCGCCAAGGCCGGTGTCCTGCTCTATTCGATGCCCGACTATTAGACCGGACGGGCCACAACCCCATGCGTGAACGCGCGGCCTATGTCGGCCCGACAATCCTGCTCACCCTGGTTCAGACGATGATCTCGTGGGCCGTGTTCGCACCGCCCGTGCTCGCCAAGCAGGCGTTGCCGGAGATGGGTCTCGACCCGGCCTGGATCGGCATACTGCCGACCATCCTGTTCACGGCTGCGATGTTCAGCGCGATGATGTCAGCCGGCCTGGTCACGCGGTTCAATCCGATGCGCGCGTCCCAGCTCATGGTCCTTTCCTGCGCACTGGGAAGCGCCTGCATCGCATCGGGGAACCTCGGACTTGTCGCGCTGGGCAGCGCGTTGATCGGCGCTGGGCTCGGCCCGGCGACCCCTGCGAGTTCACATATCCTTTCGCGGACGACACCGCGGCATCTGCAGCCCCTGGTGTTTTCCATCAAGCAGACCGGCGTCCCCATCGGCGGCGCGCTGGCGGGTTTCGTCGGGCCGCCGCTAACGCTGCTCTGGGATTGGCAAACCGCGATCCTGGTGGTGGCCGGGGCCTGCCTGGCCACAGCCCTGATCATCGAAATCTGGGCGCGACGCTACGCCGAATTCGCCGACGCCGCGATCCGGGTGAAACTCGAACTGATCGGTCCGATCCGCCTCGTCCTGTCGAGCCCGGTCCTGCGCTGGTTGATGGCCGGTTGCGTGCCACTGGTCATCGCCCAGTATGCGCTGACCACGTTCATCGTGTTGTATCTGCAGGAAGATATTGGCCTGTCTGTCATCTCCGCCGGTGCGGTTCTGGCCGTGGCCCAGGCCAGCGGCGGCACGGGCCGCATCATCTTCGGCGCCGTCGCCTCCCGGTATCTGAACCCGTTGACCACGCTCCTGCTGCTCGCACTGGGCGGCTCCCTCGCCGCCTTCCTGACGGCATCATTCACCGTCTCCTGGCCGCTCGCCCTGATCTACGCCGTGGGCGTCATCTTCGGCGCCAGTGCCGCCGGCTGGAACGGTGTGTACCTGGCGGAAGTCTCGCGCCGGGCGCAAGCCGGCGAGGTCAGCCGGACGACGGGTGCCGTCACGTTCATCATTTTTGGCGCCGTGGTCATCGGCCCGGCGGTCTTCGGCGCGGTTGTCGCCCTGGTTTCGTTTCAGGTTGCCTATATCGGGATCGGCTTCTTCGTGCTGATCAGCGTCTTCGCATTCCTGCGGGCCCTGAAGCATGTTCGCGCCGACGCGCCGGCTTAGCGATCAACCGGGTTCTTCGTTGTCGGCTTCCAGCGCCTCGAAAATGATCGCCAGCTCCTTATCGAGCAGCCCCATCTCCGCGACCCTCTCGTAGAGGTCCCGGGTGATGGTCGAGACCGGCGCGGGCACACCCAGCGCCTTGGCATGCTCGACGATGTAGCGCGTATCCTTGTGCACCAGCCGCGCGGGTGCCGTCGGCGGATCCCATTTGCGCTCGGCCATCAAAGGCCCGCGCAGCTCAAACTGCGTGGATGTGGCGACGCTCGGCAGCACGACATCGATGATCTGCTTCGGGTCGAGCCCGGACGCGATGCCCATGTTCAGCGCTTCCGCGGCGACCAGAACGTGGTTTATGACCAGCGAATTGAGCACGAATTTCAGCTTCATGCCGTGGCCGAACGGCCCCACATGGGGGCATTTCGGCGCGAGGATCTCCAGAACCGGCCGCACGCGCTCGCACGCAGCCTCATCTCCGCTCAGCATAATAACGGCCCGGCCCGTTTCTATGGCCTGCGGTGTTCCGCTGATCGGGGTATCCAGGGCGACAGCCCCCTTTTCCTCGAGAGCATCGCGAACCCGCTCCTTCAGGGCGACGGAAAACGTGCCGATGTCGGCGACGATCAGCCCTTCCCGGCCGCCCGCGGCAAGACCCGCTTCACCGAATATCGCGTGCTCGACAGCATCTTCGGTGGCCAGCAGCAAAATGACGATATCGGCCTGTTCCGCGAGGGTCTTTGCGTCGGCAATCAGTGTACCGCCGGCCTCGGTCAACCAGGCCGCGCTGGGGCGATCCACGGCCGACACCGCATAGCCCTTGGCCAGCAAAAGACGGGCCGCCGTGCCGCCCATTTCGCCGAGACCCAGAATGCCGATGCTTTGATTCATGATGCGAGGCCGGCGCGCTAAACGGCGCGGTCCCGGCCCTCCCAGAATTTCTCGCGCATATCCTTCTTGCGCACCTTGCCGACCGGCGAGCGGGGCAGTTCATCCCAGAACTCGACGGTTTTGGGCGCCTTCACGCTGCCCAGCTCTTCCTTGCACAGCGCGATAATCTCGTCTGCATCGGCGCTCTGGCCCGGCTTGAGTTCGACGATGGCCTTCACCGCCTCGCCCCATTTGTCGTCGGGCACGCCGATCACGGCGCAATCCTGCACGGCGTCATGCCCCCAGACGACCTGCTCGATCTCGGACGGATAGATGTTGAACCCGCCGGAGATGATCATGTCCTTCTTGCGATCGACGATATAGATGAAGCCGTCTTCGTCCTTCACGCCGATATCGCCGGTGCGATGCCAGCCGTTGGACGTCGAGACTTCATCCGTCGCCGCCTTGTTCTTGAAATAACCCGCCATGACCAGCGATCCCCGCACCACGATCTCACCACGTTCTCCGATCGGCAGAAGATTTTCGTCGTCATCCATGATCTCAACGGGCGTCAACAGCGACGGCTGCCCGCAACTCGCCAAACGGTGCGCCTTGTTGGTCTCCAGCGCCTCGATATGCGCCTCGGGCGAGAGATAGGTGCAGATCATCGGCGCCTCGGCCTGCCCATAGGATTGCGTCATCACAGGGCCGAACACGTCGATCGCCTCTTTGAGCTTGTCGACCGACATGGGTGCGGCGGCATAGACGAAATATTCCAGCGAGGAATAGTCGCAGTTGCGCACCTCGGGATGGGCGAGCATCACGTAGATCGCAGTGGGCGGCAGGAACAGCGTCGTGACGCCATAGCGCTCAATATTCTGCATCAACTCCGGGAGTTGCACCCCGTTCATGATGATATTTGTGGCCCCCTCGGCCATCATCGACAGCGCGACCACCCCGGCCGCGTGGGTCATCGGGGCGGCGCAGAGATGAACCGGCAGCTGTTTCGGCGGCATATGGGCCAACCACGTTGCGGTCATCGTTTCGAACAGGCGGTTCGTCCAGAGAATGCCCTTCGGGAGGCCTGTCGTTCCGCCGGACGAGAAGATCCCGCAAATGTCGTCGGGATTGTCGGGGAAATCGGGTGCGATGCCCTCATGGCCTGCAACAAAGTCATGGAACGATGGCGCATCAACGCCCGAACCATCCAGGCAGACATAGTTTGTAATTCGCGGACACTTATCCTTTAGAACTTTAATATTATCCTCGAACTCACTGTTATAAAACAGAAATTCAACATCATTATGGTCGAGAATATAGGCGTTCTCAGCGATGGCGTTGCGGGCATTGATGGGCACCCACGCACCGCCGGCACGATAAATTCCGAGCAACGCATCAAAAGCACCGGGTGCGTTCGGGCTGTAGATCGCGGCGTTCTTGCGATAGCCGAACCCGGCCGCGACCATCGCCAATGCGGTCCTGTGCGAGAGGGTCTGCACGTCACGATAGGTCGTGATCGCGCCATCCTCGGCGATCATGAAGGCACGGTCCGGGTGGAGCAGAGCTCCACGGTCGAAAAAGTCGATCACGCGCATGGCGTTTGCCCCCACCCGGTCGTTTGCTGCCTGTCGTTTTGCTGCCCTCTAGGGGACCAGCATGGTGATGCCGGTCAGCTTGCGGGATTCGATATCCTTATGCATCTGGACGGCATCCTTCAGCGCATAGCGCTGCTTGATTTTGACCTTCACCTTGCCCGACCGGATCATCGCGAACACGCGCTTGGAGCTGTGCAGCAGATCCTCGCGGCCGGCCGTGTAGTTGAACAGCGAGGCCCGGGTCAGCCGCCAGGCACGGGCCATATAGCGGAATTCGTTGAGATTGACGTCCGGCACCGGGCCCGAGGCGCCGCCGAAACTGGCGAGCAGGCCACGATCCTTCAGGCAGGCCAGCGACGTCTCGTAGGTGTCCTTGCCGACCGGATCGAACACCACGTCGACGCCCTGCCCCTTGGTGATCTTGGCGACCTCCTTGGCGACGTCCTTCTTCGAGGTGTCGATGGCGTGCTTGGCGCCTGCGCGGGTGATTTCCTTGCACTTCAGCGCCGAAGACGCAGTGCCGATGACCGTCGCGCCACGCGCCTTGGCCCACTGGCAAAGCAACAGGCCAACGCCGCCGGAAGCGGAATGCATCAGGACGACGTCGCCCTTCTTCACGTTACCGACCCGCTCGACGAGCATTTCGGTGGTCATGCCCTTGAGGTGGGTCGCGGCAGCGAGTTCATCGGTGATATCGCGGGGGATCGGCACGCAGATGTTAGCCGAAACATTCTGGGCCTCGGAATAGGTGCCGACGGCGCCGATATAGACCACGCGCTGGCCGACCTTCAGGTCGGTCACGCCGCGGCCAACCGCCTCGATGACGCCTGCGGCCTCGGAACCGATGCCTGTGGGCATTTCCAACGGATAGCGCCCGGTGCGGTGATTGATGTCGATGAAGTTGAACCCGATGGCCGTGTGACGGACGGTGACTTCGCCCTTCTTCGGCTTGGGCAGATCGATCGTCTTCAATTTCATGACCGACGGGCCACCGGTCTTGGCGATCTGGATTGACTTGGTTTCCATGGAAATTCCTCTTGGTTGGATGAATGGCCGCCTCAGGCAGAGGTGCGGCCACCGTCAACTTTCAGCAATGTACCTGTCATATGCGGCGCCTCGTCGGACAGCGCGAACGCAACCAGCGCTGCGATTTCCTCCGGTTCCACGACAGCGTTCATCGGGACCATCTTCAGCCCCGTTTCGATATAGCCTTCGGTATCCTCGACCGGTGGGGTGCGGGCCATGCCCGGCACAATCGTGTTCACCCGGATATTGTGGGGGGCGAGCTCAACGGCCAGCGCCCGCATCAACTGGTGGACGCCGCCCTTGCTGGCCACATAGGGCAGCGCGTTGGGGACCGGGCGGATCGCCGTCGATGAACCGGTCGCCAGCAGCGAGCCACCCTCACCCTGTTCGATCAGCACCCGCGCGGCGGCCTGCAGGGTCATGAACACGCCCGTCAGGTTGACCGCAAGCACGCGATGCCAGTCGGCGGGGTCCCAATCCTGGAAGTTGGTCGCGGTGATAAAGGCACCCGCGTTGGCGATCGTGCCGTCCAGGCGTCCGAACGCACCAACCGTCCCGTCGATCATGGCCTGAAGTGCGGCCGGGTCGGTGACATCGGTGGGGATGGCGATACCTGTTCCCTCAAAATTGGACATCGACGCGACCGTCTCATCCAGCCCCTGGGCATCGAGGCCGGCGGCCGCGATCAGCGCCCCTTCGCTGGCGGCGCGCAATGCCATGGCGCGGCCCAGACCCGATTCTGCCCCGGTGATGGCGATCGCTTTTCCGGCCAGACGACCTGTCATATTCCGCCCCTGGATTTATTGTTTGCGTCGAGGCCCGAACCCGGGCACGACCAATTGCGCCAGACTGTATTACATCGTGAGCATCCACGCGACCGATTGACGCCCGCCGATAACCAGCCGCTATAAAATGCGCGTGAGGGAGATAAACAAGCGATGTCAGACAACACAAACCCGCAGATGAACCCAGATCTTCTGGTCTCCACGGACTGGTTGGCGGCCCATCTCGATGATCCCGACCTCCGCGTCTTCGATGCGACAACCGTGCTGGTCCCGGACCCGGAGCTCGAATACCGGGTCGAGGGTGATCGCGACGGCTGGGCGGCCGGCCATATTCCCGGCGCGGGATATATCAACTGCCAGGACGACATGTCGGTCACGCCGCACGAATACCGTTTCATGCTGCCCGATCCCGCGGATTTCGCGGCGCGCATGGGCGCATTGGGCATCGGCGACGACACCCGCGTGGTGCTGTACAGCCGCACCCAGCCATTTTGGGCGACCCGCGCCTGGTGGGCGCTCTACGCCATGGGCTTCGACGGCGGCATGGTGCTGGATGGTGGCTACGCCAGCTGGACCTCCGAAGGGCGCACCGTGGCCACGGGCGAGGAAATCATCCCGCCGGCGACCTTCACCGCCCGGCCGCGCCGCGAGGTCATCTTCGGCAAGGATGATGTCCGCGCCGTCCTCGGCAATCCCGAAGTCGCCGTGGTGAACGCGCTGTCGGCGGAACAGTTTCACGGCACCGGCGGGCTCGTCTTCGGTCGCCCGGGCCGGATCGCCAACAGCACCAACGCGCCCTATGCCGACGTCTGCGACATGGAGTCCGGCGTCTTCTCCGATGCTGACGCCCTCAAGCAGATGTTCGACGCGGCCGGTGCCACGCCCGACAAGAAAATCGTCAACTATTGCGGCGGAGGTATCTCCGCCACGCTGGCCTTCTTCGCCCAGAAGGCGCTCGGCTATGAAGATGTGGCGCTCTACGACGCCTCGATGCAGGAATGGGGCAAGGACGAGACCCTGCCCATGGAAATCGGATAAGGACGTAACCCAACAATGTTTTTTGACCCCCGCGAAGCCGGCATGAAGCCGGAACCGTTCAAGCATTCCGTCTACAGCGCCCTGGTCGTGCCCCGCCCGATCGGCTGGATATCGAGCCTGAGCGCCGAAGGCGTGGTCAATCTCGCGCCGTTCAGCTTCTTCAACGCGCTCAGCGGTGATCCGCCCTGCGTGATGTACTGCCCCAACGCGGTCAAGCCGGGCACGGGAGAGAAGAAGGATTCCTATCAAAACGTGCAGGATACCGGCGAATTCGTGTTCAACATGTGCACTTGGGATCTGCGCCACGAGATGATCGCGACCGCCGAACACGCGCCGGCGAGCGTGGACGAAATGGCCAAGGCCGGGCTCGAAGCCGCACCTTGCAATAATGTAAGCCCGCCGCGGGTCAAAGCGTCGGCAATCGCGCTGGAATGCAAACATATTCAGACGATCGACCTGCCGCCCGGGCGCAACTCTCAATCTCATGTGGTGATGGGCGAAGTCGTGGGCGTCCATATCGATGACGACGTGATCACCGACGGCATCGTCGATATTCACAAGATGGAGCTGATCGCCCGCCTTAGCTATCTCGACTATGCCAAGATAGAGTCCGAGAACATCATGCCGCTGAAACGCCCGGACAATGTGGTGCATCCGAGCGAGCGGACGTAACGCGCAAAAAAGCGCGCGACGACAAAAAGACCCCGGGGAGAAAACATCATGATGATTGCAGATTCACAGGTCCATCTCTGGAACTTCCGGGGAGACGGCAATCCGTGGCATCGCATGGTGCCCGCCTTCACCGCCGACGAATTGATCACGGAAATGGACGAAGCCGGCGTGGACCGGGCCGTGGTCGTACCGCCAATGTGGATGGGCGAAGACAACTCGCAGGCCTGCGCGGCCGCCGCCAAGTATCCTGACCGGCTCGCCATTCTCGGCCGTCTCTCCCTGTTCGATCCGTCGGCTGCCGAGCAACTGCCCGACTGGACCAAACAATCGGGCATGCGCGGTCTGCGTTTCACCATGGGCAAGCCCGAGGAACAGGAACTGTTGAAATCCGGCGGCCTGGAATGGTTGTGGTCCGCCGCGGAAGCCAATGATCTGCCGGTGATGTTCATGCTGGCCGGGAGTGCCGCCGAGACGGCGAAGATCGCCGAGGCCCATCCGAACTTGCGTCTGACCGTGGACCATCTCGACCTGGCTGGTCAAAAAGTCGACGACGAGGCCTTCGGGCGGCTCCAGGTTCTGCTCGATTTGGCCAAGTACGAGAATGTCTCGGTGAAGGCCTGCACGATCGGCGCCTACTCCTCGCAAGACTATCCCTGGCCCAACACCAGCGACCATCTGAAACGCGTCGTCGATGCGTTCGGGCCCAGCCGTGTGTTCTGGGGCTCGGACCTGACCCGCCTGCCCTGCACCTACCGTCAGTGCGTCACACATTTCACCGAGGAGCTCGACTGGCTCTCGGGCGACGACCTGGAACTGGTGATGGGACGCGCATTGTGCGACTGGATCGGCTGGACCTACTAACCCGCAAAAGGACTTGCACGATGGCGCATGACGAAACCGAACTCACCCCCGAGGACATGCAGAAGCGCGTGGCCCGGTACGCGGACCTGGTGCCCTATAAGGACACGATGAATGCGGCGCATGGGATTGCACCCGAAGCGATGCAGTTGATGTCATCGGACAAGGTGTTCCCGGTGATGAGCCCCGAAGGCTGGGCCGGGCGCAGCAAGATCGCACCGATCAAGGGCGCGCCGGGGCTGACCGTTACCATCGCGGAATGCCCGCCCGGTGACAGTTCGGGCCTGCACAAGCACACCGACACGGTCGAGAATTTCTTCTGCGTCGAGGGAGAAATCGAAATCCTCTGGGGCAGCAAGGGCGAAAACTCGATCACGCTCGGACCGCTGGACTTCGTGTCTGTGCCCGCCGGTGTCTACCGGGAGTTTCGCAACAACGGCACCGAGATGGGGCGCCTGTTCGTGGCCATTCAGACGCCGCCCGATGAGAAGAAGGATACGGTCATCCACGCTGCCGCAGCCGGCGAAGAGGTCGAGCGACGCTTCGGCCGCGAGACCCGTGACGCCATGGCCGACATCGGCATCAAATTTGGCGAATAGCGTCGACGCGTTTTCTTGTTCGACCTGACCATCCCCGCCGACCTGTTCGGCAATGATTTCCTGATTGCGGGCCTGGCGGTCTTTGCCGCATCGCTTATCCGCGGCTTTTCCGGCTTCGGGTCGGTTCTGATCACCGCGCCGATGCTGAGCCTGGTCTGGGGCCCCACCGTGGGCGTGCCCGTCGCCGCCCTGATCGAGATCGTTCCCGCGATTCAGCTGACACCGCATGCCATACGCACCGCCCACTGGCCGACGGCCTGGGCGATGGGATTGCCGGCGGTGGTGCTTCTGCCGGTCGGCTCCCTCGTGCTCCTCAACGCACCCGCCGAGGAAATGCGCCGCGTGATCGCGGCAATCGTGCTCTTGCTCGCGATCGTGATGTGGATCGGCTGGCGATACCGCGGCCCGCGCGGGCTGGTGCCTTCGGGCGTGGTCGGGGCGCTGGGTGGCGCGCTTGCCGGGGCAACCGGCATGGGCGGCCCGCCCGCGATCCTTTACCTGATGTCCGGCGATGACGACGCAGCCGGGGTCCGCGCCAACATGATCGCCTATTTCACGATCATCTTCGTCGGCATCCTGATCACCTACGGGGCACTGGGCCTCGTCACGGCCGAGGTGATCTGGCGGATCGCCCTGATGGTCCCGATCTACGCGGTCGGCGTGGTGATCGGGACCAGGATGTTCGGGCTCGCGAGCGAGCGCACCTTCCGCAACATCGCGCTGGCGACACTCGCGGCATCCTCGACCTGGGTGTTGCTGGCCTAGGCCGCCCGGCCAGAGAACAACCGGCAAGCGCGAACTGGCCTCCTCGCCCGCGCAATGCCAATATTCCGGCGGGGGGAATTCATGATGAAACGCACACTCTTTGCCGGCCTGCTGCTGGCCGCAGCAACCACCGGGGCGCAGGCGGACTCCACGTCGACCGCCATGTACTTCCATAGCCAGGTCCGCGACGCGCCGGAATGCACGGCCACCGCGACCGACGGCACCATCACCTACCCCGAAGCGATCAACAGCCCCGCCGCTTCCTGCGCGGACACGTTCGCCTGGGCATCGTTCCTGGAGACCATCCAGGCGGAATTCTGGAACCAATGGGCGAATGACGAGACGGTCTGGGTGGCCGACCCGAAACCACTATGCTCGAGCGATGGCGCGACCGATTGCTGTTTCGTCAACATCGACGCCACACCGCAGGTCGGGTATCGCGACGCATCGGGCAAGGTGCGCGAGCCCGACGACATCGGCGCGCCAGGCAAGCACTGCCCCTACATTCCCGCCGACTGGGGCGGGTCGACCGAGACGACATTCGCCGGCGGCAAACCCGGCAACAGCCACAACGCGACCTTCCTGCGCACCCTCGACCCCGCCCGGGTCGCGCGCCAGGGCCAGGTTGAGGTTGTGTACCGCAGCGATAACTTCGTCCGCTATACGACCGAGCAGGAGCTTTATTCCAAGCCCGGCCTCGCGAAGCTCTATGCACGGGTTGCCGGCGAAGCCAAGAACTCGAGGCCCCATCGCCCGACCGGCCAGAGCGTCACCTATCCGTCTTCGGCCATGATGTTCAAGGTCGCCTGGATCGATCAGGAGACAATGGTCGCGCTCGGCTATGTCTCCGACCACGACAATGACGCAAAGACCCCGCCGCAGAACCCGGACCGGCCCTATATCACCCAGAAGATCCGCGCCTCATCCGACGACGGCAAGACCTATCACGAGCGGATTTACTATCTCGCGAGCGTCGCAGCCTCGTCCAAGGCCCTGCCCGGCTGGCACTGGTTTGCCTTCGAGCATGCCGAAAATCTCGGCCGCTGCGACTTCACGGGCTGCAACGACAGCTTCGGCGCCCTGCATGAAGTCACGGTGGGTGCGCCGCTGCAGCCTGAAGCAGGCAAGACGCTGACCACCACCTTCGAGAGCAATTTCATCGCGCCCAACATCATGGACGACGCGCTGAACGACAATCAGGACCTGTTCGATCTCGGCAAACGCTACCCGGCGGGCGAGATGACGAAGGCGCTGACGGACATGTTCGACGGCATGGGCATCGGCACCGGAGACGGGGCGGTCGACCCGGAGAACCCGGACCTCAACGACCCGGCGTGGAAGAGCTACCGGCTCAAGGGTACTCAGACCCAGTTCACCAACTTCGACGGCTACCCAACGATTCTCGGCTCGTCGATCAACGAGGGCGGGTTCGTAAACTCGGCATCCTGCATCAGCTGCCACGTCCAGGCCTCGGTGAATGCCGACGGCGGCAACGGCGCGCCCGGTGTTGGCGCATCAGGTCGCCTCAATAATTTCGGTATCGGCAGCCAGGTCAGCGGCGAACCTGTCACCGGCGACTTCTACGATCGCGGCACCGCCAATCGGCGCGCCGTCCAGACGGATTTCGTCTGGGGCACACTGTTCGCCAAGGACCCCGAAACGAAATAGTCGGCACCAGATTAGATAACCGGCGGGCGGGTTTGAATCCCGCCCGGAGACGCGAGATTTACAGCCCGGCGGCGGCGATCACATCCTGCATGCTCTTGCCGGCATCGGCGCAGGCCGCCTGATGGGCCTTGGAAATCTCGTCGATCTCCGGCGGGTTCGCGACCTCGCGCTTGAAATCCTCACGCGCGGCGATGCGCTCGTACCACGCCAGCAGCCTGGGGAAACGGTCGGTCGGGAAGCCCATGGAGGTGATCCGGAACACGGTGATCCACCAGGCGATATCGAGCGCGGAAAACCCGCTGGCCAGCAACCACTCCTGCCCGTCCAGGCGCTCTTCCAGTTCGGCAAACGCCTTCAGGAATTCACCCGCCGCATCGACGATCTGCGCGTCCGTGATGCCGCCATTGGCGTTCATCTTGCGCCAGAAATCGACCTCGATCGCCTTGCGGCCGTCGACCTCGCCACCGACGGTCTCGGCACCTTCGGCCTCATAGACATCCACCGCCGCATCGTCCTTCCGCATCATCTCGACGGGCAGGAAATAGCGGAACGTCAGCGCCCGCACGCACAGATGCAAATCATCCTCGCGCTTCATCGAAGCCTGCATGAAAGCCTGCTCGTCGGGGTCGGTCGGGTACAGCTTCGGGCCGTCGAACGTCGCGTCGACATATTCGATGATGTCATTGCTCTCGATATGCACATCGCCGTCATGCACCAGGGTCGGCATCAGGCCGCGCGGATTGATTCCCATGAACCATTCGGTGAAATTTTCGAAATGGGCGATGTCCACATGGTGGGATTCCCACTCGACACCCTTGGCCGCGAACGCGATCCGGGTCTTCTGGGAACAGGACGAGCCCATGAAATGGAAGAGATGCAGCCCTTCCCAGTCCAGGACCTCCGTCGTCTTGATGTCCGTTGTCGCGAGTTTCACCATCTTCGTTCTCCCAAACCCTGAAACTGTTTCTCGCACGGTTGGTCCGCGCGGTGATTCGGTGCGATCATAACGACCAACAATCCGGAATCACAGGAGTGCCGCCATGTCCGACGAACCGCAAACCACCCGCTACGAGAGTCTGATCCACAATCTCGATGACCTGCCTGTGCACGAGATGCCGGGCGGCGAAGTGAAGGTCCTCGCAGGTGACCAGGTGCAGGCCCTCTGGGCCAAGTTCGAGGCAGGAACCCATATCCCGTCCCATTCCCACCCGAACGAGCAGATCACCTGGCTGCAAAAGGGCCGGTTCGACTACAAGTTCGGCACGGGCGAAACGGCAACCTGCGAAGCGGGATCGCTGGTGCTCATCCCCGGCGGAATCGAGCACGAGGTCTGGTACGTCGAGGATTGCGAGATCGTGGAGTTCTTCTCGCCGCCGCGCACGGACATGTGGCCCGCGCTGGCGACCAACCCGTATGGGGTTGAGGAATGAGGAATAGCATCGGACTCTGATTCGACCCGGGCGGTGGCGCCGCTCGAATAGTTTCTTGTGCAGAGGTTCCGTGGGGCACCAATTAGAACGTGACGTTATTCTGACAATTGTTTTTGCCAAACTTTGTTGTCGCAAACCAAACACGATGGAGAACATTCCATGTCATTGCGTTTCGAAAACTCAGCTTCCGCATATGATTCAAGCCGTATGACCATGAATTTTCGTGCCGTCGACAATGACAAGAATGTTGTCTTGTGTCGTATTTCTCAAGAAGCGCTTCAAGACTATTTCGGCGATGGTGAGCCAAAGTCTATTTTTGATTCAAACCGTAGCCAGATCGAATCTCGAGCCAATGTGAAACATGAAATGGGCCAAATTGAATCGGATGGCAGCATACTTCTCACCACCCGAGATTTCTAATTTGAAACACACACCGCCACAAAACAGTTTACCGATCTATCTTTCACTCGCCGTGGTGCTGCAATCGGTTGAATTGCTCTCCTCAAGACCGAACCTTGAGCAGCGTGCGCAAAGATGCAAGCTCAGTTCCTAGCGCTGGCGCGCCTGGACGAGTATGCCGACGATGGTTTCCTCACCGAGAGACCTGCAGGCTTCGAGCCGGTGCAGTCCCTCGACCAGGATCAGGCGCTTGCCGTCGTCGCGCACCATGATCGGGACCTTATGGCCCTCTTCGAGGATGCTTTCAGCGATTTCCGCCACCTTGTCGGGGTCGATCTCCGTCCGGCGCTTGGTCGGCACGTAAATCTCGTCGATCTTGTAGTGCAGGTCTTTCATCGGCAGAGCCCCTCGGCCACAGGCGGATACAGGCACGCATGGCTGACGTCGCGCGCACAGAAGCCTAACATTGTTTGCGCCCTGCACCCGGGGCGAACGATCCACAGCCAACACACAGGATAGTGCCATGCAAATTCCCGGGAAGATCGTCGATATCTCCATGGCCCTCGATGATGAGATCATCGTCGACCCGCCGGCCATGCGCCCGAAGATTTCCATGATGGAGCACGGCGACAATCTGGAGCGGTTGCAGCGCAACTATCGACCTGCCCGGCGGCCTCTATTCGGCCTATGAGACCATCACGCTGGCCACCCATAACGGCACCCATGTGGATGCGCCCAAGCATTATCACCCGGTCGACAAGAATGGCGACCCGATGCCCGGGATCGACGAGATGCCGCTGGACTGGTTCATGCGACCCGGGGTGAAGCTCGACTTCCGGCATTTCGACGACGGCTATCTGGTCACCGAGGCCGATATCGAGGCCGAGCTGGCCCGCATCGACCACGAGCTCCAGCCTCTCGACATCGTGCTGGTGAGCACCTCTGCCGCAGCCGCCTATGGCAGCGACCATTATGTGGATTCCGGCTGCGGCATGGGGCGCGAGGCGACGCTCTATCTCACCTCACGCGGCGTGCGGGTGTGCGGCACCGACGCGTGGACATGGGACGCGCCCTTCAAGCACACGGCCGAACGCTGGAAGGAGACCGGAGACGCCTCGCTCATCTGGGAGGGACATTATGCCGGGATCGAGGAGCCCTATTGCCAGATCGAGAAGCTCCAGCATCTCGAAGACCTCCCGGACAAGGGGTTCATCGTGGCGTGCTTCCCGACGAAGATTCGTGGCGGGACCGCCGGATGGACAAGGGCCGTGGCGCTGTTTGGGTGGGAGGCATTGCGGCTTTACTTACTTCGGTCTACGCCAACTTCGCTTCGATCCGGTCCACGAGTTCGCCAAACGGTGGATATTGCCTGAGGTCGAGATGTTTTGCACAACCACGAACAACCCCCTCAGGGCTGCCACACATTGAAAGCGGATATAACTTCCCCAGTAGATACTTCCCCTCGAAGATTTTCAGTATTTCTTCCACGTCCTTGCCATCGAGAGAGCTTTTACACCTCTTCCACTCGTCGCCGCACAAAGCATTTATGACTTCATCAGAAAGCTGTTCCCGAGCTTTCGCCAACTGACCATCTCTAGATTCGACAATCGCACCAACCAATGCGTCCACACTATCTAGTCGCTCGACAATTCTACGATCGAGTGACGGCCTCACTGGGAACACGAGCCTTTCGAATACGCGTTTTGCTACAACGTGCAACAGCCTTTCTTCTGCCACCCCTACAAGTCGTTCTACTATCTCGTCCTCAGTAATACTTGTTGGTGCGGTGCCAATCGCATTACCCAAGTCGAACAACAATTTAGGAATACAGAAGTACGATTCAGATTCGTGATACTCCAGAATAATCACCCTATCATGTTCTGTATTTTGTATTTTTTCCTCGCTCTTAAAATCGCGATCGACAATCCCGACGATCCGACTCGTCGGTGATATTTTTTCCCAAAGACCTGAACCAGATGCAGCCGCAACAACATTCTTGCTACCGCCCAATGGTTCCACGACAAGCCCCTTCGAGCCTAAGATCGCTTTGTAGAAAAGCGAATCAAACGATTTGTATTCGCCTTCAACAACCAAACACCGGTCGGACGCCAGTATTGCCGGTATCGAACCGAGAAACGGACGCAGCGTTTCGTCGGGAAGTTCTATGGGAGATTGAACTGTAAGAGTTTCTTGATCAGTTCGATTCAATACAAATATTGAGTCGACATGTGATCTGAGAGCGAACGATATACTATGTGTAGCATAAATAAACCGACAGTCAGGATACCTACTCTCGATAGCATTCCATAAATCGTCCGATAAATGAGGGTGAAGATTTAACTCCGGCTCATCGACAATTATTAAAGAATCATCGTCCGACAAAAGAGCAATATCTGCCAGTAAACAAAGCGCTTGTTTTTCGCCATCAGACAGGTCGGATGGTGAGTATCGATTCCCATTCTTTTCGCACTTTATCTCGAGCGATTCACTTTCGAGCGTTAGGATAATTTCTGGGAATACATCATGAAATAAACCGAACAAGTCTTGCAAAGGAGCCATTGGCCGCTCGGGAAATTCTCCAACTTGTCCGTTCCTGTTCCATTCATCCGCGTGTCTTGCGAATTCATAATCGATTTCATCGCCAAGCTTTTTGAGAAATAGAAAAGCTTCAGTAACTCGACTGCTCAGAAGGTCGTGAAGTTTTGAATTTCTCGTTTCGCGAGCGGACGCCAATGTTTGAAAAGGCTCAAAATTTTGTCGAGTTAGCTTGACGTTGTTGGGTGGTGTTACTACGCGCCCTCCTTCGACAAATATTACCTTTCTGCCTAAGCCAAGACTCCCAAAATTTGCCTTTATGTAGTTGAGTATTCGCGATTTCCCGCTGCCGTTGGCTCCAAGAATAACACTTACTCTTCCGAGTTTCCCGGAGAAACGTGGATGACCAACACTAGCGGGGATATCTACTTCTACATCGTCAACCATCTTTTGGTGCCCTTTCAAATACCTGGCTTTGTCAGAAACATTTACCGCGTCCAGCCACGCATCTTCACCAGCGTCGTCTCGCCCTTCCGCAGGATTTCCATCGTCTCCGCCTCGTTCGCCTCGCGCGTGATCGAGGCTTCGATGACGGCGGCCGCCATGGCCTTGGGGATGACGACGACACCATCCGTGTCGCCGACCACCAGATCGCCCGGCTCAATAATGGCCTCGCCGATGGCGATCCGCTCGTTGATCCGCAGGTCGCCGTTGAGATCCTTGAGGGTTCCACGCATGGCGAGCCCGCGCGCGAACACCGGCCAGCCCATCTCGGCCAACTCCGCGCCGTCGCGCACGCAGCCGTCTATGACCAAGCCACCAAGCTTCCGCGCCCGGGCCGACGTGCACATCACCTCGCCGAAATAGCCGCCTTCGTAATGCCCGCCAACGTCGGCGATGATCACGTCGCCGGGTTGGGCCTCGTCGATGCCGAAATGCAGCGCCAGATTGTCCAGCGGCGGCCCCTTGACCGGAAAGGCCGGGCCGCAGATCCGCATGCCCGGCGCCACGGCCTTGATCGCGGACGGCAGCGCGCCGATCCGGCCCGCGGCCTCATGGATGGTTGAAGACGCGATCTTCGCCGCCTGTGCGAGCAATTCCGGTGTGAGTTTTCCGCCGTCGGGCATTCGTGACACTCCGCAAAAATGATATGTTCGCGATGATTGTAGACGCCGGAACGGCGCAGGTCATTGGGGAGCGATGGCATTTCTAGTTGCGCGTCATGCCCGGGCTTGACCCGGGCATCTCTTCACCCGCATGTGATTTATGGACAAGATGCGCGGATCAAGTCCGCGCATGACGCAGAAGAGAAAGAAAGCTCATGAGCGGCGTACTGGATGGTTTGCGCGTGATCGAAGGTTCGGCCTTCGTCGCGGCGCCCACGGCGGGGATGACCCTCGCCCAGATGGGCGCGAATGTAATTCGCTTCGACATGATCGGCGGCGGCATCGACTATCGACGCTGGCCGGTGACCCGCGACGGCAACTCGATCTACTGGGCCGGGATGAACAAGGGCAAACGCTCCCTGGCCGTGGATTTCCGCAAGCCCGAGGGCCAGGAATTGCTCACCGCGCTGATCACCCAGCCGGGCGAGGATCGGGGCATTTTGCTGACCAACTTCCCCATGCGCGGCTGGCTCGCCTACGACACGCTGAAAGCGAAACGTGACGACCTGATCGCGCTCAACATCATCGGCAATCCCGATGGCTCGGTCGCGGTGGACTACACGGTCAATGCCGCGGTCGGCTTCCCGTTCGTCACCGGGCCGGATGCCGAGACCAACCCGGTGAACCACGTGTTCCCGGGCTGGGATGTGTCGACGGGGTATGCCGCCGCGACCGGCCTGTTGGGTGCCGAGCGGCATCGGCGACGCACCGGAGAGGGTCAGTATGTGTCCCTCTCGCTCGCCGACATGGCCTTCGCGACCGTGGGCAATCTCGGCTACATCGGCGAGGTCCAGATCAACGGCGAATCCCGCCCCAACATCGGAAACGACGTCTATGGCAGCTACGGCCGGGATTTCGCGACAGCCGATGGCCGCCGAGTGATGGTCATCGCGGTGTCAGTCCCCCAGTGGAAGAAGCTGGTCGAGGCGACCGACACCGAGGAAGCGATGGAGGCGCTGGAAGCGGAGCTGGAGATGAACTTCACCCGCGAGGAACATCGCTTCGCCGCGCGCGACGCGATCAACGAACATATCGGCGCGTGGTGTGCCGCCCACAGCCTCGACCACATCCGCACCGTGTTCGATGCCCATAATGTCTGCTGGGGGCCGTATCAAACCTTCCCGCAGATGGTTGGCGAAGATCCACGTGTGTCGACCGCCAATCCATTGTTCAGGGAGATCGACCAGCCCGGGATCGGCCGCTATTTGGCCCCCGGCACACCGAATAATTTCACCGCTGTTCCCCGCGCCGTACCCCGCGCGCCCGTGCTCGGAGAGCATACCGACGAGATACTGGCCGGCGAGCTCGGCCTGTCCGACGGCGAGATCGGAAAACTACATGATGCCGGCGTGGTGGCGGGGCCCGATGACCAGTAAACCATCATCGTCATGCCCGGGCTTGACCCGGGCATCTCATCAAAGGCACGACCAACGCAAACAAGATACGCGGATCAAGTCCGCGCACGACGGAATTTTTGGACCATGACCGACACCGATATCCGCTACGGCGACTGGACACCCCAGAACGAAGTGATCACCGAACGTATCGATGCGACCCAGGCACGAAAGCTGGCCGCGACCCTCGACCGGACGGAAGATGGCATCGAGGACGGCGCGCCCCTGCCCGCCATGTGGCACTGGGTCTATTTCCTGCCGCGCGCGCCCATGGCGGCCATCGGCACGGACGGACATCCCGAACGCGGCGGTTTCTTCCCGCCCGTGGAGCTGCAGCGGCGGATGTTCGCCGGCGCTCGTACGACCTTTCACAAGCCGTTGCTGATCGGCGAGGAAGCCACGCGTACCGGCGCCATCACCGCGCTCGCCGAGAAGGAAGGCCGGGCCGGCCGCATGGTGCTGGCGACTGCGCAATACACGATCGCGCAGGGCGGCGAGACCTGCATCACCGACACCCATGACATCATCTATATCGCCGGCGGCGGTGAGACTCCCCAACCCGGGCCCGACGCCTGGTCCCCGCCCGATGATGGCTGGCACAAGGCCGTGCATGTGGACGGCGTGATGCTGTTCCGCTACTCGGCGCTGATCTTTAACGGCCACCGCATCCATTTCGACCGGGAATACACACGCGACGAGGAAGGCTATCCCGGCCTGGTCGTGACCGGCCCGTTGACCGCGACCCTGCTCGCCGGGTTTGCCGACGAACACACGGACCGCGAGATGACGGCATTCAGTTTCCGCGGGCGCGCGCCGCTGTTCGACTTCGCCCCGTTTCATCTCACCGGCCATCTGGACGGCGACACCGCCGCGCTCGAGGCCCAACGCAATGACGGCGTCACCGCCATGACGGCCACCGCGGAGTACGCAGCATGAGCGCGCAAATGGAAACGGCCGCCGAACTGATCGGCCTGTGCCGGGACTCCCTCGACGACGTGCGGGCTTTCCGAGACGCCGGGCAGCGCGCGGCAACCGGGCTGGCGGCACCCGGCGGCCCGGTCGAGCCGGCGTTGCTGGAAACCCACCAATATGCGGTGCACGGCTTTGCCTGGATGGCGACCTATGCCGCCGCACTCGAGCAGTTGCTGAGTTGGGCCGAGCGTCTCGACGCCACCGGTCGGCTAAGCGATCTGGAGCATTCGATGCTGTCGGCCGGCTTCGGGGCCTATCTCAATCAACTCAAATACGGCATCGCCATGAGCCAGGACGAAATCGTCCGGCCCGGTGATCTGGGTATCGACGAACGCGAACACTTCACCGGTGCCGCGGCCCGGCACCTGATGGCCCATGGCAACGCCATCGGCGTGCGACAGGCGATCGCCGAGTGCCTGCGCGACCGCAGCGGCGATTTCGGTGATCGCGATCTCGACGAGACCAACGCCATGATCGCCGATCAGTTTCACCGCTTCTCCGACGAGCGCGTCAGCCCCCATGCCCATGGCTGGCATGTGCGCGACGAGCTCATTCCGATGGAGGTGATCTCGGAGATGGCCGAACTTGGCGTCTTCGGCCTGACGATCCCCGAGGCCGATGGCGGCCTGGGCCTCGGCAAGGTCTCGATGTGTGTCGTGACGGAGGAGTTGTCGCGCGGCTATATCGGCGTCGGCTCGCTCGGCACCCGGTCCGAGATCGCCGCCGAGCTCATCCGGCTCAACGGCACAGCGGAACAGAAGGAACGCTACCTGGCGCCCATCGCGTCGGGATCACTCCTGCCGACCGCGGTTTTCACCGAGCCGAACCACGGATCCGATCTGGCGCGCATCCGCACCCGCGCGGTCCGCGACGGCAATGTGTACCGGGTCAAAGGGAACAAGATCTGGATCACCCACGCCGCGCGCACGGACATGATGACCCTCATGGCGCGCACTGATCCCGATGAAGACGGTTATCGCGGTCTCAGCATGTTCCTGGCGGACAAGCCTCGCGGGACGGCGGACAACCCCTTCCCCGCCGATGGGATGACCGGCTCGGAAATCCGCGTACTCGGCTATCGCGGCATGAAGGAATATGAGCTCGGCTTCGACGGGTTTGAAGTATCGGCCGACGGCTTGCTCGGCGGCCGCGAAGGCGATGGCTTCAAGCAGCTCATGACCTCGTTCGAGACCGCGCGCATTCAGACCGCCGCGCGTGCGATCGGCGTTGCCCAAAATGCCCTCGAACTGGGCTTCGGATACGCCCAGGATCGCGAGCAATTCCGCAAGCCGATCGTGGAGTTCGCCCGCGTGGGCGGGAAGCTCGGCTGGATGGCCACCGAGACGATGATGGCCCGCCAGCTCACCTATTTCGCCGCCCGGCAGAAGGATTCCGACCAGCGTTGTGACATCGAAGCCGGCATGGCGAAGCTTCTGGGTGCAAGGGTCGCCTGGTCGAATGCCGACAACGGCCTGCAAATTCATGGCGGCAACGGCTATGCCGAGGAGTACGACATCAGCCGGGTTCTGTGCGATGCCCGAATCTTGAACATCTTTGAAGGCGCCGCAGAAATCCAGGCCGGTATTATTGCGCGCGGCCTCCTCGGGCGCCCCAATCGCCCTGCTTAGTCTCTGAAATATAAAGAATTTTTCAGACTTTAAGCGCGATATTTAAATCATTACTCTACTCATGCGTTTCTATCGTCCTTTCGATACACGCAATAGTATGCTTCTTCTTGCCTCCTCAATTAGGTCTAAGTCCCGGAGACCAAAAGGCTTCTGCCTTGTCAGTGAAACACTTAATAGTCAGAGTTGTTTCATTAACCATATTTTAAGCACCTGGCGGTGCTCCATCCGAGGAGGCAACTATGAACACACTCACCAATGTTTCGAACTTTCGAACACACCCCAACGACGCACCGGTCTCACGCAGTGACGCACCAACGGGTCCGGCATTGCCCGTCGGGCCACTTGCGCCCGAGCAGATCAAAGAGATTCTGGAGTCCCAGCGCTACGAAGAGTTGACGATCGAATTCGACATCCACGAGCGAATTCTCTGGTATTTCATGTCTCCGGTAACGCGCCCCAGCGCCACCGTCGGCCTGATGCAGGACATCAAACGCCTGCAAGCCGTCGTCCGGACGATCTTTGACGCCCACAACAACCCGACTGATCCGCCGATCCGTTA
>Ga0233434_1001524_pt1 | contig 22384 bp, 19 predicted proteins | sample SI_122_August201_4_FD_182738 | JGI IMG/M metagenome (GOLD analysis project Ga0233434, IMG submission 182738) | Seawater microbial communities from Saanich Inlet, British Columbia, Canada - SI_122_August2016_120_MG | ecosystem: Environmental > Aquatic > Marine > Inlet | place: Canada: British... | reverse complement strand
GATAAGGTCATAAAAAATGTTTTCTGAATTCAGTCAAATCGACTAAGTCCTTTCATATCAAAAGCGGCATGGTTTACAATACTTATATGGTTTTAGCCCTATAGTTTTATGTATAGCATGAGATTGCAATAGAATCATTATTACTCTGCATTCATAAGGTTTGGCGCTTATATGGAATATATTGTCTTACATAAGCTTGTCCTGATCGTAATCTCGGGGATTCTTTGCCACTGGCTGGCATGGCGCCTGAAAATTCCTTCTATTGCACTATTTTCTATAGTCGGTCTTCTCATTGGTCCTGTATTGCATTTGGTCGACCCAACTCAGGATTTTGGAGTCCTCTTAGAATCTATTATTAAGCTCGCCCTGGCTATTATTTTATTTGAAGGAGGATTGAATCTTAAATTCCACGAACTGCAACACACCGGAAGAGCTGTAAAACAACTCATTTGTTTTGGCCTTCCGCTTTCCTGGTTTTTTGGTTTTCTGATTTGCCATTGGATAGCGGGTCTCTCTTATTCCCTGTCCTTATTGCTATCCGCCATCCTTGTAGTTACCGGCCCAACCGTTATCTTACCCTTGATCCGGCAAACAAAGTTGAAAGCACGCACCTCTTCTCTCTTGAAATGGGAAGGTATCATCAACGATCCGATAGGTATTCTATTGGCGGTTCTTGTTTTTCAATTTGCGATAGCCGGAGAAACCATTTCCCTGAATAAAACTACCGTTTTTTTCCTTTTGGGAACGGTGGCCTCTTCCATTTTAATCGGAATTGCCGGGGGTCATCTTTTAAAATTTATTTTCGAAAAAGGCCATGCTCCCGAATTTTTAAAATTACCATTGGTATTTGCAACCGTTTTATCTCTTTATGCGCTGACCAATATTTTCCAGGAAGAACTCGGCCTTCTAACGGTCACGGTTATGGGAATAACCATGGGCAATATTGGAATGCTGATCATCCATGACCTCAGAAAGTTCAAAGAAACTATTACCGTCATTATGGTTCCTGTGGTTTTTATACTATTGACAGCAGATATAACCCTGGAAAGCCTGGCAAGATTAAACTGGCGTGTTTTTGGGTTTTTATTCGGCTTTTTGTTTCTGGTTCGGCCTGCATCGGTTTGGCTTTCCACTTTCGGGGCAGGGCTGAGCTGGCAGGAAAGATTATTTATTGGCTGGATTGCGCCTCGCGGGATCGTTGCTACCTCCATCGCCGGTTTGCTGGGTCTCAAATTGCAGGAGCATTCTTTTGAAAGCGCCGAGCTACTCCTTCCTTTAGTATTTGCTGTGGTTTTTTCAACGGTGATACTGCATGGATTCAGCATCGGGTGGTTGGCTCGACGCCTGGAACTTGCTGGCAATTCCAATAATGGAGTTTTAATTGTAGGCGCCCATAAATGGAGTGTGGATCTGGCTTTAACATTGCAAAAAGCAGGCTTACCGGTTTTGCTGGTGAGTGATTCCTGGAATAATTTAAAGCAGGCTCGCCTTCTGGGGATTCCCATTCACTATGGAGAAATTCTATCGGAAAGTGTGCATCAGGCCCTGGAGCTTTCCGACATGGGGTATCTCTTGGCAAACACAGGCAACCATGCTTACAACTCCCTTGTGTGCAGTGTCTACCTTCAGCATTTTGGAAGGGACAAGGTATTTCAAATCGCAACAACTGAAAGAAAAGTTGAAAGAAGGCAGTTGAGCAGTTCATTTAGAGGGAAAGTTTTGTTTGGCGGCAATCTGGTATACAAGGAACTGATCGTTTTATATGTAGAAGAATGGAGATTTCAAAGGACCCGGCTGACCGAGGAATTTGATATGGAAAAACTTAAATCCAGTAATGAAGGAAAAACAACACCATTCATACGAGTTCAGAGTAATGGAGAGCTGGATTTCTTTGAAGACCATATCCGCACAAAACCGGGCGATACGATCATAAGTTTTTCACATAAAACAAAAGAGGGATCAACCCTTTCGAGCTAACCCCTTTCATATCAAAGTGGGTGGCGATCCACCATCAAAGAGCCCTTTTAATGAACAAGTTGTGGCGACTTTTTGAGTTCAATTGAAGCCAATGCCCTTCTGGCTAAAAGAAAATTCCCGGCATTTGGAATATACAGGCACCTGATAAGATCTTTATCTATAGAGCCCTTCGTAAGAATTTGGCTTAAATTGGACTTAGCTTTTGCACTTCTTAATAACCTATTCTGAGGACAAGGAGGCAAAATCATGGATATCTACGAAAAATGGTTTCAAATGCTTTCGGATCGTTTAAAAAATGGGGAACGGCTTGGTCTTCGAACAAATCTGGAGGGAGAGGGGAAGTTCAAGGACTTTCAGGGGGAACAGGAAATTTCAGCGCTAAAAGAATTTATTGATAATGCCCGTAAAGATAATATCGAGGATATCATGGTCCGCGATGCGGAGTCGGAGGGGAGTATTATCAGCGAATTTTAATTTTATTCAGTATCAAATAAACCTATTTGGTCCAGGTTTCAGTTAACCGGGTTTATAGTTAAGCGCTGGTTTCAAGGTTTATTATACTGATCATTCGCACCACTTCCCCACGATACATTTAAAGAAGGGGTCAGCCCTTTTGAGCTAACCCTTTCTTTTATATGGTGGAACTGAGGAGGAGGGTACCAATTATTGTTCAGCCACGTAAATTGGCTGCTTCATCCTTGATTTTCTGCAAAGATTCTTTCAGCGGTGCCCATCCATACCAATGCATGTAGTCCGGGTTGAAATGAAACGCCCCCTGGAACGCCCGCATACGGTACTCCATGAACATGACGTACAGTTCCTGCTCAATAGAACTCTTAGCTTCATAGAACTGCAGGAGGTCCGGACCAAAACTCCAGCCTTCCGGCATTTTTAAAACGCCATCCTTGTAAAGTCCCTGAACAATACGGATTGCCTCTGCCATGACCTTATCCGCTTCTCGGATCACTTCGTCACCGGAATCAAGTTGTTGTTTGGCATAGGATGGACTATGACAGTCGCTGCAAATCTTGAGCATTTTGTCGCGCTCAGACTGGAACTCTTCCTTGCTTAATCGAGCGATCTTTCCGGCCTTGACCAAATCCAATCTGGGTGTGGGCTTTCCTGCCGCATCAAGCACTCCCAGCGCCTGAAGAATAGCTACACGGTCATTCATCCAGTCTGGATCATCTTCTGGCAATCTGAGTGCCAGAAATCCCCAGGAAGTCATAACACTGTGATTGCCATTTTCCATATGGCACGTTTGACACGTTGGAGCCCGCTTACTTTCCTTACCTTCTATTTGCCATATCGTACCGTGTTTAGATGTTGACCACATTTCCCATTGCGGGTGATCAAACCCCATATGGCAGGTCTGACAAGCACGCGGGTCCTGGGCCCTCGGCCTTGCTGAACTTGTGCCGAGTATGACAGGCATCGCACTGGGCATTGCCGTACCGGAACTTAGCCAATAATTCCTTTGGTTTTGCCCCGATTTTATGACAACCAGCGCATCCCTTGTACCCTTCTCCTACAATGGCACGGGATTGATGTCCCCACATGGGCATTGAACTGGACGCAATCCAGGAGAGATGATGTTTGCCTTTTTGGAATTGCGCTACTTGGTCCTCATGGCAAGAGGCACAGGTTTGGGGAGTCGGCATCTTGGCAAGTTTCGCATCCTCTTTGGTTTTATGGTCATACCCATGACAATCACCACACGTCACACCGGCTTGCCCCATGGCACCGGAAAGGTGTTGCTGGACCACACCAGGAGTTACTTCCTTGTGACAGGCAACGCAACTAATTTCTGCTTGAACCGACGATCCTGCAAACAAAAATATCAGGTTCAGAATAAAAATCATAATTATATGGGTTATTTTCATTGGTCTTTCCTGAAGAATGGTTTGCGATAAAAAAAGAAACCCTAATATGTAAGATAAAAAACAGGGCTCTTTTGTTCTCTATTTTCGTTTGACCATGATTATGACCTCCCCATAATTGAAAACCCAAAACGCACAGAAATTACTGACCTGCCCCTGGAAACTTATTTATCACCATTAGAAATCCCACGATACATTTACCAAGCAATCCACTAAAAAAGGGGTCAACCCTTTCGAGTTAACCCCTTCTTTTATATGGTGGAGCTGAGGGGGATCGAACCCCTGACCCCTTGAATGCCATTCAAGTGGCTTAACTTTTAGTCATTATTTTAATTGAACTTGCGGAGACGCTTGTTGCGTACTGTGTCAATTTGAGTCATAAAATGCCTATCAGTGTCTATAAGATTGACACACTTTTGACACAGTAAAATCGAAGGGGGCGGGGGAGGGAATAAAGAAGGGCGGGGTTGATGAGAATGGGTGTGTATTATGGACAGTCCAAAATTTTCCCGAAAATTAAAAAAAATTTATTTTGCGAACTTATCCTTAATAGGCGTGAAATATAAAAAGACTAATATTGCTCCCTCGACCATACTCAATACATAGTCCAGTGCAGTTGCCAATGAAACCGACACATCTGAACCAGAAAAAATAATTATAATCAGGCTAAAAACTAATACTAAAGGGAATAAAGTTTTTCCAAGATTTACAAATCTATAGAGTAGAAATAAATCGGCCCAATATATGATAAGCCAGATAACGCCAACTATCATACTTTAGAAAATATTCTGGTTTCTGCTTCTTAACGATTTGGTTGAGGATCACACGCCTTTCCAGAATAGCCATAGTTTTGCCTCAGTTAAATACCTCCCATGTTACTTCTTTGTAATGCATAAGCACAATTTTCGCAAGAAGGGTTATTCTCTGGAAGCTTTTCGGAGTTTAACAAATCTATCATCTCCAAAACCTTGCCCTCTATCCAGCTAGAATCCCACGCATACGGAACTAAAGTTTCCTCAAAGATCATTTTTGAGTCGAATGCAGGTGCACTACGATCTGCGTTGCACACATAAAAATAACTAATAGGCGATACTTCAAAACCCATCTTGGTTAAAAGGTATGAGTAGAAATCCATTTGCACCTTATACCCCTGATGATACACGTGGGATAAGTAGTCTCCAGTGTTAACGGATTTACTATTCGCCTGGGACTTGTAGTCAACAACGATTAATTTATTATCATTCTTGTCCAACCATATATCATCCACACCACCATGCAGGATAATATTGGAATCCCTGAATTGAATCTTTAGGCCATGATGAAGTGAGTCTCTCCACTTATCAATGTCGTCATGCTGAAAAGGTACAACGTTATTTAAATTGTATCTTTCAAATATTCTGTGAGGGACTTGCTTTTCACGGCAAAAATCAAATTCCTTCTTTAACAACAGGTCAGTTGTTTCATTCAATGTCCATCCCGGTGTTGAAGGCGATGCTAACCCCTTTACCCTGTCGAGGTAAAAACATCTTTTACAGGTCAAAAAGTCATTAAACTTGCTCCGACTTATTTTAAAGGGGTCTGTTTGACTAGGGATATAAATAGAAGACGGCCTACTCCTTATTCCGGGCGCAGGAACCAATTGCCCCCTACTGTTTCTTTTTAGGCTTATCATTTTTTCATTCCATATATTGAATATTACTTGCGTGCCTCAATCACACCACTTATGAGCCTTCCTCCCACCATCATACCTAACAGCCATCCCTGCCTCAATCAGCACATCAGCAAGACCTTCTCCATCTACAATCACATCAGCCGCTATCCTGAAATACTTACCCCTCTTCATATTTTTTAAGGCTATCTGCTCGGCATACTTGAGAATATCAGCGACCATTTCCTTGGCTTGTTTGGCATCATATTTTTCCTTCTCACATTTCCCTTTAATCTCTGGCGTATCTATGCCATTAACTCTAATGGATATTTTATCCCCAATAATAGGATGGAGCCTTGGAAGATCAAGGGTAATAGTGTCTCCGTCATAGCTTTTCACATAAACGGCTCCATAGTAATCTCCAAAGGATTTAGAGTGTGCAGGGGTGCAAGTTATAAAAATAATTAAAATAGAATTTAAATAAAAAGCTATACGCATAAAATTTGACCAAATAGTTAGTTTCTTTAATAATACTGCGACAATCGCAAGCAGGCAAATTTTAGAATTTTAGTTAAATTTGAAGCTGAAATATCAGGACAATTTAAATCAGCCGATTCTTAAATGGGGACTTAGATGACTGGGATAATTGATGAACCACTGAGCGAAAAAGAAGACCAATTGGGAATAGAAAGTTATTACGAAGCTTTATCAAATTTTATTTGCTCAACTAATACTCCTATAACTATTGGTATTCAGGGCGAATGGGGTAGTGGCAAAACATCATTATTGAACAACATATGGGGAAAGCTGGACGAAAAAGAATTTCGGAAGATTTGGGTAAACACATGGGAACACTCAATGCTTTCCACACCCGAAGAAACATTGCTCAAAATCATTAAACAAATAATCTCTGACATCACAATCTCAGATCCGGATAATAAATTATTTAAAGGGGTGAAAAAGGCTAGCGTTTCTCTTTTCAAGGGAGCGGCTCGAATAGGAGCATCAGTAGCTGGAGGTCAAGTGGCGGCACAGGTTGTGGGCGATTTAATGGAAGAAAATGGCGATTCAGATAACCAGATTAGATTTCTACGAGAATCTTTATCAAAAGCTATAGATGATTTTAAAAGTAAAAAAGGAATTAAAGGCTTTGTATTTTTTATTGACGATCTAGATAGGATAGAGCCTAAGGATGCAGTAAAAATTCTTGAATTGCTTAAAAATATTTTCAATATAAAGCATTGCATTTTTATTCTGGCCATTGATTACCAAGTTGTTGTGAAGGGTTTGAGGGAAAAGTTTGGAGAGATGACAGTTGAGAATGAATGGGAGTTTAGGGCCTTCTTTGACAAAATCATCCAGGTTCCCTTTACCATGCCAATGGGGGCTTATGATTTAGGCAATTATGTCGGGCACTTATTGAAGGAAATAAATTTCATCGATCAGGGAACAGACTACTCTGCAGAAATTGAGAAGATAGTTGGATATTCGATTGGAGGAAACCCGAGATCGCTAAAACGATTAGCTAATTCCCTTTCTCTTATTAACATGTTTAAAAAAGATCCTGAACAAAAAGAAGACAAACTCCTAATGCTTGCTCTCATATGTTTGCAGGTTGCTTACCCAAAGATGTATGAGCAGTTAGCCTCTAAGCCGCTATTTTTAGAGTGGGATGAATCTGATGCGTACGAGTTCTCTCGTGGCCGAAAGTCCGATCAGGAGGATCTGGAAAGGGCGATGCAAACAGAGGATTTTGATGAGTCTTGGGAGCAGAGTATATTTAAAATGTGCTATCCCTATCCGCAGTTAAAGAATAGAGCTGTCAACATTTCCAGGCTATTCACATGGATTAGAGGGCATATTAATGACGATTCAAAACTTGAAGATCGCCTGTTGCCTGTGCTTCAAAATGCTTCAATAACAAGTGTAAGCGCAGACTTAGACAATGCGCGAACCAAGGGGATGAGAAAGGGATACTCCAATAGTTCATTTTGGCAATGTTTTTTAGAAAAGTGCAAGGAAATCGGAGTGAGCTACTTCAACCGGCCAGTAAGTGAAAGCGCATTAAATAGGGCGTATTTACTGTCTAGCATTCCAGAGCTAAAAGGAAGCCCGATTCGCCATCTCAGATCATTTAGATGTAAAAGCGAGAGTATTGAAATCGGTTTTTCTTTTGAAGAGAGGTCAAGTAAAAAAGGGTTGTATGACTATACAGAAGCCATTGAGACTTTAAAGTCCGATTATGAGTTTTCAGAAAAATTTGGAAAAGAATTAACTTGGGACATAAAAGAAGGAAGAACTTATCAGTATCTGGTTTCTGATTATAAGGTCGACATAAAGGCCCAAGAAAAGTGGCCTGAATACTGCGAGTTATTAATAACTGAATCTAATAAATTATTTAATCTCATTAAAGATCCGATAATTGAGATCGACAATCAGTTAAAGGAAAAGTCTGGTTTAAATGATTGACTTTTGTCCAATAAGTTTTGGTCATTTATATTGCCTTAATGAGTAAAATCTATTCCAAATTGCAAATCCTCCAATATAAATCCAGCCGCATATGAAATTGGAGGTCGCTAACAAGAAGCCACCCGTTATCTCGACCCATCTTTCAGTCCAGAGCGGATGAACGAAATACCAAAAAAATACAGAATAAATTAATGCTAATGACCAAATTATCCATTTATTTTCGGTTTGCATTTATACTTCCATTTGCTTGAATCGATTATGCCTTTATCCTTAGCCCATAAATAGGCCTTACCTGCACAGGCATCCAGCCCCTTTACGCCCCCAAGGTATTCTTCCCTCTCATCGGGATGATAAAAATAAACGTCATAACCCTGACTATGCTGCATCGGGCGAATATCCACACCGTTGAAGGGCCACACACCCCAGAACACAGCAAAAATCAGGTAAAAAACGATCAGTCCGCAAGCACTCATATTAGTTTCTTGGCATAGTTTGACTGTTAATAACCTTCTCCATCAACCATTTTGCGCAAATCATTCCCAGCTTTGAAAAAGGGAACTTTTTTAGCAGGAACCTCTACCATTTTGCCTGAAATGGGGTTGCGAGCGATTCTTCCATTTCTTTCACGAATGCGAAAACTCCCGAAGCCTCGTATTTCCACCTTTTCTCCTCCTGCCAAAGAGTCGCTGATGCTCTGGGTCATTATGTTGACTACATCTTCTGCCTGTTTCCTGCTTACTTTGATTTTGCTTGCTACTTTTTTAGCCAACTCTGCTTTAGTCATTTCATTTGATGGGTTAAGAGTTAATAAAAATGATCGTTCTAATTTCCTGTCATCGATTGAACACCAAAGCTCTCAATCTCATTGGGTTGAAGCAGGGCTTTAATTCTTACTCCTTCCATTATTTTTCCTCCAAATGAACCTGCTCGGGATAACAGTTTTTCTATTAGCACCTTTCTTCCCTTAATCAACCTGTCCGGAGAACTTGTTTCAACATCCCTGGTGTCCTTAAGCATTTGGACAAACCAGCTAGTTGGAATTTTTTTAAGTTTTCCCATGGAAGCGTTTTCCAAATTGAGCATGAACCAGATTTTAGAATCAAGATTTGAGGCGCTATTTTTAACTTTTATTGGCCTGCTAGTTTCTCGAGATAGGGATATGGGTTTTCTTTGAAGCTTTACCACTTCCAGTCTCTTCGGAGCTTTACTAACCGCAAAAGGTTCAGGATGCCTTGGAAGCACATTTTTCTTATTCAAAGCTACCTTGAGGGTTGCCTTGGAATTTTTTGGCTCATAATGACCATCTGAGATATTTGCGTACTCAAACCTAATCTCACGAGGCACAGGGAATTTGATCATTTCACTGTCCTCTAAGGCTTGATCCATGACCAATCCCCATATTGGCGCAGCGGCATGGGCACCCGTGACCCCCTTCTCATTGGGTCTAAACATTGATTCGTTGTCATCATAGCCAACCCAAACCGAGGTAGTTAAATCCTTGGTAAACCCGGTAAACCAGGCATCTCTAAAAGCATTGGTTGTGCCAGTCTTTCCTGCTGCGGGATGCTTGAATCCCATCCTGCGTATTACCCTTCCAGAACCATCGTCCATAACGCCCTGCATCATATCCAATAGGGGATAGATTTCATCAGGTTCAAACCTTTTCTCACCTTCAATAAAATGCTCATAAAGAACATTTCCCTGGTAGTCTTCAATTTTAGAAACATAGAAAGGATCCCTGTATTCCCCAAGGTTAGCTATAACGCTATAGGCAGAAGCAAGCTCCAGCGGTGAGGCTCCAGTCGCCCCAAGTGCCAGAGAATAGTTTTCACGAAGTGGGCTTGTAAATCCGAATTTTCTTGCGGTCTGTACAACCTTTTTTGGCTGCACTTTGAATATAAGCTTGGCTGAGATAACATTGAGAGATTTGGCAAGAGCTTTTTTAAGGACTACTGGACCCATGTACTCATCATTGTAGTTGGCGGGTTCCCACTTTTTATTATGAGGAAGTTCAAATAGCATTGGCTCATCAACCAGAACAGTTCCGGAGTGATACCCCAGGTTCTGCATAGCACTCATATAGACAACAGGCTTAAAAGATGACCCAACCATTCTGTTAGTAGATAGCGCTCGATTGAACTGGCTCTTTTCGTAACTTGTTCCACCAATCATCACACGAACAGCACCGCTCTTATTGTCAATACTCACTACCGCTGTCTGTAGATTTTTATCTCTTTGGACCAGCTTTTTATCTAAGAACTTTAGATGGTGCAGGGCAGCTTCCTCTGAACTCTTCTGCAACTTACTGTCTAAAGTTGTAAATATTCTAAGGCCTCCGGAATTGACAAGCTCCGGCCCATATATTGAGTTCAATTCTTCCACTACCGCATCAACAAAATAATGGTTGTTGTTGTATTTTGTTCTTTTCTTTATTAGTCCCAAGTCTGAGTTTAGAGCATGTCCTTTTTGATGCTTATCTATGAAGCCCTCGTGAGCCATGCGAGTCAATACAGTTTTAGCCCTCCTCATCGCAAGTGCCCTGTCGTTGAACGGGTTAAATCTATTGGGCGACCGGATACTTCCAGCCAGCATGGCAGCCTGAAGTAGGGTAAGGTCCTTCGCCCGTTTCCCAAAATAGACTCTACTGGCTTCATCAACCCCGTAGGCACCATTCCCAAAATAGACCAGGTTGCTATAGGCCTCCAAGATCTCCTCTTTGGGGAAAGTTGTTTCTATCTGGAAGGCCATCAGTAGTTCCTTGAACTTCCGTATCCAGCTCTTGTCGAAAGAAAAAAACAGGTTCTTTGCCAACTGCTGAGTTATGGTGCTCCCCCCCTGAACCAGTCTCCCTTCTTTGAAATTAACAATCATGGCCCTTAGAAAGGCGATTGGATCTATGCCGTGATGTTTGAAGAACCTGCTATCTTCAGTAGCCAGAATTGCGTTCTGGAATTTTTGGGAGATCATATCAAGTCGTACCGTATTTTTGAGACCAAGGATTTTAATGACTTCCCCGTCGCTGGAATAAATTTCCGTGGGGTGTCGGTAGTTGATGTAGGAGAGATTCTGGGGAAGTTGTGGAAGATCTTCTTCTAGATAGAAGTAGCCTGCCATAAACATGACCATTATCGAAACCAGAAGTAGCGATACGCTCCACCCTGCCTTGCCAGCAATCCCAACGATGTTTTTCATATCTCAATCAATACGAAAGGAGTCTGTCAAGTTTGGGTTGTGCGTCAACGCTATCCTCGACCATTGCAACCTGATCCGCCATTCCATTTGTCATGCTGGCGTGAACCTGGACAATAGAATTCTTGAGGAAGGTCCTGTCTTCTTTGGAAATAGATTCAAATCCATCCAACTTGTCTATTAATCGACTCAAATCCAGTTTTGCCATTGAAAAAACCTTTCCATTGTCAGGGTTCAACCAGTGATTGGTTATCTCCGCTTCCATCATGATCGTTGCGGTACCCTCCTCTATAGAGTTATTCAATTGGTCTTTATTTATATTGGTTAATGGGTTATCTGAATGTTCTATGGAAAGCTTCTTTACCAGCCGCCCCATGTATGAAGTAAAAACTTTTGCCAGTTCATCCCGTGCTCGATCTTCCGAAAGAATTTTTCTATCCGGATAGTCTTCGCCCTTGCCCACTGACCCCAGACCATAGAAAACAGCTTTACCCGATGCATCATGATAGACACCACTCTTAAGAACAGTCCACTCAGGAGCAAGAACCTTATTCACAATAGGAACCTCCTCTGGCTGAGGTGGAATCATTTTTGTAAGGTTAGGAAATTTCCCGGTTGTTGTTGAAGAGCAGGCAGTCATGAAAACTGCCAGGGCTAAACCTAATATTTTGTGTTTCATAGTTAACTCCTTTTATTTAAAGTTTGGTGAATTGGTGAGGTGACAGGCATTTCTCTAAAAGCTGGGGAAATCTCTTTTTTCGAAACGGGAGGTACACCTGGAAACAGCTATGATCATTGCTTTATCATTCCAGATGGCCACCTCACCAACTCGAGGGTGAACTACAGAGTCAATGCGTAGCTTTAATTAGAAAAAATGGGAACCATTTCTTACCGTCTGAGGTTGACCAGGTTCCTTTAAGCTCTCCACCTTGCATGATTCTTCCTTCCAGAACTCCTGCCTTCTGGCCATCCTCATATTCTGTAAGGACAAATGAATCTTCACCGTCAATGGTTCCATAAACATCATTTTCCTTTTTATAGGTGTTTACCAAGGTTCCCGATAAAATATTGTCTTCACGGGTAAGAGCCATTTTGAAAAAATACTTTCCATTTATTGTCCCTTCGTAGATCATGGTCGGGAGTTTTTTTTCATATCCAAATTGCTGCTCGTGCATGTTCATATTTCGCCCCAATGTCAGATGGGCAGTCATAACTGCCACAATTAGTATTCCTGCAAACCATTTCATAAATGCCTGTTTGGCTATTTGGGGTAATCGAAAACCCAGTCACTGACCCAGGTTTTCTTTTTCGGTTTTTGAGCAATCACTTTCTTTTTGACATCTGGAGATGCACTTGACGCAATTCCGGCATTCTCTTGCAACTCTGATGAAATTCCTGGGTGGGTGTAAGTACCTTGTGAGTCAGTAAAAGTGCTTTCCTGGATATTGGCTTCTGCCGCTAACTCGTTTTTTTCAGGAAATACAGCAATTGTTTTTGAGTTGCCTTCCTTTGACACCTGAAGCTCTTCAACAGAGTTTTTAGAGATGGACTCATCCTTAACTTGGCCCTGATGATTTACAGCTACAGGCATAGCAGGTAGTGCTGATAGATCCAGATGAGGTTTCAGGTTAATCGTCAACGGCTTTTGATTTTCATAGGCAATGCTGGAGCCAGTGCTGCTAAAAGTTTGAGATGGATCAAGAGGTACAAATGAGGAAGAGATTTTCGAGGTTTGTTTTGCGCTGGTAAGTGCAAGACTGCCAGCATCACCTATTACATCTGAACCCAGAGAAGCAACTGATTCAGTTTCTGTGTTATCAGCGTACTTCGCCTGCAATTGATTAAGCTTGTCACTGATGCGATCGATTCCTTTCTGACTAGGGTTTTTCTCGCGTGCATTTTTAGCAAGAACCATGTAGCGGACAGAATTTTCTCCATCCTCCAGGCTGTCATAAGCAAGCCCAAGGTTAAAGAGACTGTCCGGATCGTTGGGATTAACCTTATGTGCCATCTGGTAACTCTCAATGGCCTTGGCCGTTTCACCCATCTCTTCATAGAGAACACCGAGATTATTATGTGCTTTAGCGTACTTTGGGTTGATCTTTATGGATTCTAATAAGGATTGCTTTGCTATCGAGAAACTCTTCTGCTGCAGGTATGCCAACCCAAGATAGTTATGAGCCCGGGCATATTCCCGGTTCATTTCGATTACTTTCTGGAACTCCTTGATCTTGTCCTGGTAGTTTTCTGCATCCGTATAAATGTTGCCAGAAAGTACGGGGCCTAATGTATAAAGAGGGTCAATTTCAAGTGCTTTTTTAAATTGTGTAATTGCTTCACCGTAATGACCAAGCTTCAGTTGAACAACCCCCAGATCATTAATGGATTTAATATCCCGGTAATTCTTTTCAATGTTTTTTTCCAGCCTGATGATTTCCCCCTGGCTGCCGGATTGTGTTGTCTGTAAAGTTGGTTCCGACCAACTGGGAGTTGAGTGAAGGGTAATTAATGCGGCGGTAGCCAGTAATGCTTTACTTGGATTTTTCATTGTGTCCCCTTAATTAAAAATAAAAAAAGATTAATGCGTCAATGTGCTCAGTGAATCTAGAGCAGCTTGTATGAACAGGCTAAGTAGAATCTGGTAAGCAAGTAGCCCAGTAGCGGTAGCAAGACTGATCCCCAGTATTCCAACAATATTTTTCTCCATAAATTCCTTGATCATCACAGCTTCCTCCATCAGGCTATTGAGTTTTCAAATTTAAAATTGATAAACAGGTGCTCTGATTACATAGTTCGAGATCTCGAATAAACAGGGGGAGAATGGGGTGAGATTGGCCAATCACCTTATAAATTGGGCTATCAGGGACGATTAAGGGTTTTGCTGGGGATTGAGATGCTTACTACTTACCTGTTAATTCTCGAACAAGTCAGGTGAGTCTTCTATCCTACCTGACCTCGATCTCTACAGAGTCCCCTGAATGGCCGGGGCCTACTGCCGTAAGAGTGTGGATACCTATAGATAGGTGCCATTTGGTTTTATAAGGAGGTCCTACCTTGTCATATTCCCTGCCATCCACGTACCAGATGATTTCAGGCACAGGTAGGCTACTGGATGCATCCAGCTCGACTTCGTACGCGTCCTTGTTGGGATTCGTGATGTATATCTCGCCATTTACCGGATTCGTGATTTGAATTGATGGATCGGTTGATTCGTATCTTCTTTCTGTATCCCTGTAGTTTCTACTTCCCTTTTGAAATGTTTGATTAAGGTCTCTTGAAAAACCAGCAAGGCGATAATTACCTTCGATACCTTTTTTATATTTGCCGTGAAGCCATGTTGCGAACTGCGCAGGAAGATCATGTGTTCCTCCTGACCCGTTATGATAGTTACAAATTTCGTCTGGCTCCATTCCATCAATAAATAGTTCGCGTTTTACATGAGGGCAGTATTTATTCGGCTTCACCCCCGAATAGGAGCAAACCTCAGTAGATACCACTCCTTCTGGCTTAGAAAATGATAATGAGAAGCCATTCGTATATAGTTCATTCAATATATCAACAAGGATGGGGCCGGCAGCCTGTGCTCCACTCACACCAGCTGTTGGCTGTCCATTAAAATTTCCCACCCATATGGCAATAGTATGTTTTGGCGTGAAGCCAACTATCCAACCATCTCTGTAATTGGTACTTGTCCCCGTTTTAAGGGCTACCTTGAATGGAAGCTTTTGATTAAAAAAGTCGCCGAAAGTAAGGTTTCTAGCTGATGGATCAGAAAGCATGTCCGTTAAGATGTAGCTTGCTTCCTCAGAGTAAATTCTTTTTCCTCTGGAATTATTACCATCAACAAAGTATTTTGCCGGGATGAATACTCCTCCCCTTGCAAGGGCTGCGTAAGCTGCGGCAAGTTGCACCAATGTCACTTCAGGGTTACCAATGACCATTCCAAGACCGTAATGCTCAGGTCCGCGTTGAGGAAAGTTTATAAGGTCCAGGGACTGTAGTGTTTTATAGAAAGATGAATAGCCAATCGTGTTGAGCAAGCTGACCGCGGTCTGGTTCAAGGAGTTGCCAAGGGCATTTCTCATGGATACAGGCCCGTATGATTTGCGGTTGAAGTTTACCGGCCTATAAGTGCCCTGCGGCGAAGCGTAATTTTTCTCCACATCTTCGAGTATTGTTGCACTATTTAATCCCGACTCCAGAGCCTGAGCGAATAGAAACGGTTTGAGGGTGGAACCTGGGGATCTTAAAGCATTTGCCCCGTTATTGAATCCCTGGTGTCGGCCTGAGTACTCGATGGACCCTACAAGACTTAAAATTTCAGAGTTTGCATTATCAAGGATCACAACGGATGCCTGGTGGGCGGTTTTTCTTTTCAGCCTGAACTGGTGCGATTTCAAAACTTGTTCGACACGTTTTTGAAGCCTTAAATCAATCGTTGTCTTCAGGCTTCCCTGTAGGGATACCGGCAGTACACGGTCTATAAAGTGCGGAGCACCAAAGGGGAAGGACTTGGGTTTTAAAACAGGTGTACTCTCCAAAGAATTATTCAGCTTATCGGAACTAATATGTCCGTTAATATGCATTTTCCTCAACACCCAGTTCTTTCTTTCAAGGAGAGAAGAAATATTTCTGCCATAGGGATTCAACTTCCCTGGGGCCTTGGGAAGAGAAGCCAGTAGTGCTGCCTCGGAACTAGTTAGCCTGGAGAGCGCCTTTCCGAAGTAGGTAGTTGAACCTGCGCTTACTCCGACCAGGTTATTTCCCAAAGGAACCCTATTGAGATAAAGTTCAAGAATTTGGTCTTTATCAAGTAGCCATTCAATTCGCAGGCTTCTTAATAACTCAGCAAGTTTGTCGTAATAGGTTCTTTTCCTCGGATACGTCAGTCGAGAAAGCTGCTGAGTGAGTGTGGAGGCACCCGACACAATGCGTCCTTCGATTAAATTGCTTTTAACAGCACGGAGAATTGCTAATAGATCAATTCCCGGATGACTGTAGAAACGATGGTCTTCGGCAGAGATAAAAGCTTTCTGGACAACGCTTGGAATATTGCTGATAGAGATCCAGATATGACGTTCTCCTCTTTCATTAGGAACCCAGCGAAGAACATTTCCTCTTCGATCTTCAAAAACCGTATTCGGTTCAGGATAGAGATCAGAAACAGACACTCTGCTGACTGACTCAAAGTGAACTCCTATCGCAACAGCCATTATCAGGAGAAATACTTTTAAAAGCCGCGGCATCATCTTTACCGTTCGGAAATCTGGATTCTATTTTTTGGTGTGAAGCCTGATACCTGGGGGGAGTACATGAGCTGGACTTTTGTTGACGGAAGAGCAAAGTCCCCCTCCATGATCGCTCGTGCGTAATAAGTGTATCGGTAGGTTCCATTCCAATGCATCCTGTCCTTAAATACGAGAACACGGTCATCTTTAAACTCAACAAAATTAGGAACAAGCTTATAGGTGCCGTCGCTATTCCAGTAGCTACTCTCATCATCCTGCTTATCCACTTGCTCCTCTGTCTTGATAGCACTGTTTATAGCAACGAGACCTGATGGCAGTGGATCGTCAACCACTACGTAGGAATAAGGTTTGTTATAGGACAGACCCTTAACATCTATATCAACCTTTACTTTAACAATATCTCCCACATGAATATCCCCTGAACCACTTTGGTTTTCGATGATTTTTCGAACTTGAAAACCATTGGAGTGCCCTGACTCGGCGTAACCCAACCTTGGGTATTTCAGAGTTGCCTTATAGTAAACGGGATCACTAGTTCCTGATTTAAGCTTCAATGTAGGATTTGTAAGGTTTGAGGAAATATTAAGATCAATAGTCTTAAACTTCTGCCCTTCTAAAACCTCACTTGAAGAGTAATCACCCCATGACACGTTAATATTTGCTGGGAAGATGGAGGTTTTCTGGTTCTTGTAATATTCTCCAAGGGCGTACAAGGCCCATCCTGTATCACTCGTCGAAGTCCAGAATCCACCTGATTCCATTCCGCGGAGCAATGCTTTCGCCATCCTATGCGCGAGAGGATGATCAGGGTCGATAGAGTTCGCGGCAAGAAGAGCTACGGCTTTATGCCGGTGCTTCGCATTAAACTCCCCCAGATTAGAAGGAGCAATAATATCTAATTTCTTAGGATACAGGATATTCCAGAACTTCTTATTGGGCTTTGCTTGCTTTGGTGCGCCTGAGTTGTTCCTTGCTAAAAGCATGAACATTTCCGCTTCAGTACTCCTTCCGCGTACTCTTCTAAAAAGGTTCATTGGAGACGGCTTGAAGGCATTATTTAAAGAAAGTACATAGCTCCCAAATGCCATGAATGTTTCACTCAGGCTTTCATCAGTGTTGAGTAGATCTTGAAGATAGCTGACCGACTTTTGCATCCGCTCTTTTGGAACATCCACCCCATTTTTCTTTGCTATGCTCAAAGCAGCCATCGCATATAGGGTGCCCATTTTGTGAGGGTTTTTATTTCCAGGCCAGTACCCAAAGCCCCCGGATTCAGTTTGCATCATGAATAACCTGTCTACTCCAGCCTTGATATATTTATCTGTAGTAGCTGCTTTGATCTCGGGGATTTGTCCTTCGCCGAGGAGACCACGCAAAGCTACTAGAGGCATGAGCCTTGAACTGGTCTGTTCTATGCATCCATAAGGATACTGAAGGAGATAGGCTATCCCTCCAGACATTCTTAAAAATGGGGACTTGGAAAATGTCAGTTTAAGGTCAGAGTTATCGATAAATTCATCTTTTTGAAACTTCTTCTTTAAAGCTCGATCAAGCGGAAGTGTCAGTCTCGTATTCCCCCTGAAAGAACCTATCAGCACATCTGTTCCAATTGTGTGACCTGAATGGACTGGCACCTCCAGTTGAACAGCATCCGTTTTGCCTCCAAGAGTTCCAGAAAAATGGACCGTGGCTACTCCCGTTGATAATGCCTCTCCATTAATCCTGATCTGAGTGGAATCCTTTGCATCTAAATAATAATCTTCTCCTTGCTGTGAAATGCGCAGATTATCTGTCGCATCTGACATGAATTCCAGAGAAGAACCGGCTCCTGAGTTATTGATGGCTTTTACTAGAAAATCGAACCTGTCCCCTCTTGAAAAGAATCTAGGAAGCCCAGGCTCTATGTAGAAATCTTTAGCTGCAAATAATGGGAGTTCTGCTTTGCCAAAGCCATTTCCCTTGTCGCAAGCCACTATATAGACGCGATAAGAAGTAATGGAATCCGGAAGCTCATATTCAATTGTTACGTTTCCGCTGGAGTCCGTAACGACTGATGGATTGAAGTAGGCTACTGGGTTAAAGTCTGATCTGATAATCGTGTCAGACGCAGTAGATTTTTCAAGCCCCCCCCCACCCGTAAGCGGCTTGTTCCAGATCATCTTTAGTGGCGTCTGTTTTGAAAGCCAGGAGCGAAGATCAGCCGTGCCCACACCAAGAGGAATCTCAATTCTGGATAATGAAGAAAGATCAGGGCTTTTGTAGCGTGTCAGGGCCAAGACCTTTTCATCGATAATTCCAATAGCTAGTTCGACTGCTTTTCCAGTTCCGTTTTTATCCTTAACCGATACCTGCAAAGTCCCTGTGGATGAAGGTTTTTGGGTAATAGAATAGGCTCCGTTATTCACTACAATTTTTAGGTTGTCAGATTCCTTCAGTACCTGTAGCTTGATAGCCCCATACTGAAAATTTGGAGCACCCTCATCAATTGATGACGGGTAATGAGGAAATGTCTTTCTGGGTAAGGCACCTAAAATGGACACATGAATATTGGGAGCATGGCTATCGTTTAATGGGACATCCAGACTGGGTTGATCCTCTTCAGTCTTAAGAAGGGAGTAATCCAGCACCCCTTCTCTTTCGATAGTGACCAGGTAGGCCGGTGACTTCTGAGCGGGACGAAACTTAACTCCTGCAGTGGTCCCCGGAGCGTATGAAACCTTATCTGAAATCAAAGAGATTCTCTCATAAGGGTTCAACCTGTTTCTGCGGTCGTGGGAGCTGTAACCATCTTCCACCTGCAAAATAGTTCCGGATGTAAACGTTTTTCCATTCGAGGAAAAAGAAGCAGTAAACAGGTAATCCCCACCATTGGAATTAGAAAATATAAATGGGTTCTCAGAATCACGGATTTCGTGTTCGGCTGAAAACACTTTTTTCCATAACTTCTGCCAGTTCCAATAAACTTCTCCTCTCTCGTTTCGCTTGCGGATATAGTTCCAGCCTTTCCTAAGGACTTCGACTTTGACTTTTCCTTCTTGTATTTGGGTTCCTTCATTGTTAAGAACCACAAACCTGACAGGCAAATCCAAACCAGCCTTAACAGTATTTGAGTGCTTGCTCATACCCACTAGATAATCCGGTTTACCCTGATAAACACTTTTACTGGTAGCAACTCGCCCGTCAAAATCAATAACACTGGCCACGACAACCAGGCTTCTTTTACCTGATGTAACCAGCGAATCAATAGGGAAACTAAACTCAGCATTTCCATTTTTATCGAGTATTGTTTCGCTGCTTTCTATGAGCTCTTCTTCCGCTTCGCTGTTTTCAAACCTAAATTTATCGTACCCCTTTACCTTAAAGCGGGTTTTCCCATGAAATATTTTCCATCTAACCTGCGCATTCTTCAGCGGCCCCCCGACGTAGTACTGGCCGGCTATTTTTATTTTTAAATACTTTGTCTCTCTCTCAATGTTTGCAAACCTCTTGTCCTTTCGTGTTTCGGTATCAAACGTAATACGGGTTTTATGCTTAGGAGCCCGAAACTCTTGCAGCTCAAATGTCCTGGTGGTCACATAAGCATCCTCGGACCCCATAAATATCGTGTAGGTCCCCAAGGGAAAATGAGCCTCTAGCCTTAAATTACCTGATAGGGTTCCAAATTCGGTGGGTACATATGTGGATTGTAAAACCGTCTCTCCCTTGGGGTTTTCGATCCTGACGGGCGTTTCATTTTGGTAAGGACTAATATTGCCATTGGAGTATTTTCTTAACGTTCCTTTAAAAAAGACCATATCACCAGGCTTATAAATTCCTCGCTCTGTGAAGATCCTTGCCTTTATTAATTTCTGGGGTTTGCCGTCATGTTTTTCTCGCTGGATATCCCCAGGGTAGAATTCATCTCCTTTATTAATCTCTATAAATGAGGTGTCATCATGGGATAAGGCAACTAAAGCTGATATTCGGCTTACGTCTAAATGTCTTTTATTGATCGTGTACCTGCCGTGCCTTTCAATTTTAATAGCCTCAAGAATTCCGGGTTCGACAATAATGACTCCATCGGAATTAGTCCTACCAAGGTAAAATATCTGGGATTGGTCATCTAATGCATAGACTTTTTTGCTATCGAGGGGATTTCCTTTTTGAATGGATGTCAGCCAGATCAGCAGATTTTTACTTGAACGCTTGTAGGTGATCCCAATGTCAGTAATCCTTACCAGTTTGTAGGGCCCTTTTGCTGTGGGCTCTGAATGTTCACTTGAAACCTTTACCAGCTGGATCGAGCCCTTATCACTATCCCGCCTGTATGTCAGAGGAATGGAAAATGACTTTTCCTTGTAGCTCTTCTGAAAACTGAATATCTGCTTGTCATTTACCAATGGTCCCCACAATCCCCTAAATTCCTCAGGAAATTCTTCATACTCCCTGTCTGCATGATATGAAGTTAACTCCTTCAAGGTTTCTTCCCATTCAGTGCTCGGATCAAGGGCAAAGGGAAGATAAATTGGGGGAATTTGCATTGAATGGACCGTGAACCTGTCAACATTTTTCAGATTCAAGTGGAGCAGCTGCTTGCTGTTTCTCTCAATTACATTATTTGTATTAAAAAAGCTTATTTCAGATAACGGCTCAATGATAAAACTGGATTTCGTGGGTTTATATTTCTTCCCATCAATTTCAAATCCTGGCTTGAATATAAGGGAATACCTTTGCCCTTCTCTAAAATCGCCTCTCAAGGTAATCTCGTTGCGATTTGTGTAGCTGATACCCCAATCCAATTCAAGGCGGGGCATGATTTTTGGCTTGTCTCTCTTGAACCAACCTATTAAAGCGGGATAGGAAATCACATGATCGAGTTTGAGCGTAACTCGCCTCTCATGAGGCCGCGCAGGTATAATTTTTGAAATGACAAAGTGTTCGCTGGAAATATTTTCAGGGGTCTCCTGTGAAGCTTCGACTTGCGTGAAGCCAACTGCAACCTGCATTGAGAAGAAAACGGCGACGACTAAGTTACTGATATAAGTTTTCATAATTTTATAAGGTTCCCGTTGATCCTCATTGGGTTGGATGACGGTTTTCTGGTTTTCCTATGGTTTCCCATGGTTTCAAGCAATGCATCTGCATGCTCTAACGCTGACAGAGCTGCCTGCTGTGGTGTCAGTCTCAGCACCTCGCGCTTGATAATGATTGCCTGCATGACCATGATGGCAATGGTGTCTCTCCTTGTTAAATAACCGCTCATTATTTTTCCTTTCAGACTGTTTATTTTGAGGGGACCGGCTCAAGCACTTCTGGGGTGATACAGCATATGGTCATTGGTCCTCGGAATTTGCGAGAGCTCAATATTGTTGAATATGGTAGAGAGCTTCAACATTTCGAAGATTGACTTAACTTTATTATTTATGCCAATTACCTTAAAAGATGTATTCGTTGCCTCACTGACCCGGATACATTCAACAAGTAGGGCAGCTGCGGACGTATCAATGCTGTCAACCCTGGTTAGATCAATGATCACATTCTGATTAAGGTGCTCAAGCGCAGTCATGATCTCTTCTCTCAGCTCTTTATTCAGGTGCTTTCCAAATTCTCCCTCCAATCGAAAAGCAATTGTTTGATCGTTCAATGGTGTTGCTTTGAAGGATGAAAATTCACAATTAATCACAGAAATCTCCTTTCTTTAAGAGTATGGAAGGCAGGTAGCTTGCCTTGCTCTTATAGTTCGAGATCTCGATGAAACTCTTTTTCTGGTTTGATACTTGGAATATCTGTTGGTAGGTAGGCTAACCGGGGATAATGCTCAAGGAGCAAAGTGCCTAATCTTGTTCGAGAAATGATTCCCCTCGAACAGTCAATCTTTAAAAACAAAACAGCCCCCGGACTGGAATGCCCGAGGACTGCTTTTAAGATCAGAACTTAATGGGTCGTTTAGTACTGGATGATTTCCCTCACCCTCTCATCATGCCAGCCAAACT
>Ga0233434_1001522_pt1 | contig 22393 bp, 18 predicted proteins | sample SI_122_August201_4_FD_182738 | JGI IMG/M metagenome (GOLD analysis project Ga0233434, IMG submission 182738) | Seawater microbial communities from Saanich Inlet, British Columbia, Canada - SI_122_August2016_120_MG | ecosystem: Environmental > Aquatic > Marine > Inlet | place: Canada: British... | reverse complement strand
TGGTCTTGCATATTGGGGAGCAGCAACAGCTGCTACAAATTTAGTTTCGTATTCATCCCGAATTTCTCAAGGTTTGTATCCAAAAATGATTGCTACAGGAGAAAAAACTTTTGCTGAGATTAATCTTCAACGTACGTTATTTTTTGCAATTCCTATTTTAGCTGCAACCATTATTTTTGCTAAACCTGTTCTAAACATTTTAAATCCTATTTATGTTGATGGTGCAATTATCGTGATTATTCTAGGATTAAGATCATTTGTAGCTATTTTAATGGGATTTTCTTTTAGTATGATTGAATCGTTTGAAAAAATCGATATGAATAAAAATGCAACGTTCAAAGAATTTGTAGATAGTAAATTATTTTTAGTTCCAACATTAAACATTATTCATTCCGTAATCTATGTTGCTGCCATAGTGTCATTCTTCTTAATTCTTGGTTCTGGTAAATCTGATGTTTATTTAGTAACTATTTGGTCTTTAATCTTTTTCTTAGTTTACATCCCATTTGTGATTTACAGTTTTATTTTTATTAATAATAATTATAAAATTAAATTTCCAATTAAACATCTTCTAAAATATTCTGCCATTGCCACGTTATCTTCAATTATAATATTTTCTTTAACTGAAAATTTCTTAGAATTGAAAGAAAATATTTATGAATTTTTGCCTGAATTTTTACCTTATATTTTCTTGGGCGGTGGTATCTACTTTGGTATATCTTATTTAGCTGATAAAGATACCAGGCTATTTTTTAAAACAATTTTTATTGGAATAAAGAAATCTATTAAATTCTAATTTGGATAAGATTATTTTATTTTTAATAGATTTTTTACAATTAGTTTAATAAATATACATTAATGGAATCGACATTGAATAATCAAATAGTAGTATCTGTTTTTACAGCATTTGCAATAGCAATAATTTTTTTATCTGTATTTATGTATAATTCTAAAACTAGTAATATTGATTCATTAGAAAATGAAGTAAATTTTTATGAAAATATAGATCATTCAACAAATCAAATTTTCTTACTGGGAAATAGTCATATCATGTCTTTGAATAATACTTTCATTCAAGATCGCATTTCTATATCTTATGACAATTACACAGTTTACAATCTGGCGATAGGAAGTAGTGAACCCAAAGATAGATTACAATCTATAGACTATCTAATTTCAACAAAACCTTCATTGATTGTTTATGGAATTGCTGAACGTGATTTTCGAAGCACCATTCCTTTAACTAACGATAAAACTCCAAAACCCCAATTATTACCTGATTTAAAACAATTTTTTGATGAGCAAGTATGGAAATTAGGCTTACAAAAATTTAATTTCATGGAGAATCCTAAATTTACTACTTTAACCACTTTGTATGATTTTACGTTAAAAATTTGGAATAAAGATACTACTCAAGTATCAAATAAAGTAGGAAAATTCCATCCTTATCCAAATATGCCATTTTATAAAATTACAAAAAATGATATTCCAATTCTAACTAATGAAGAATTACATGATTATGTAAAAGAAACAAGAGTAGGTAATTTTCGTGAAATTAATCTGCCATATTCAAATATCGATGTAATAGCACTTAAAGAAATAATCAAAAAAATTAAGACTAACGATATTAATTTTGTTCTTTTTACTACACCACATCATCAATCATATCTTGATGTAACTCCAAATTTAGTAATAGATAGATTTGATCAAATTATTAAAAATATAGAAATTGAATTTGATATTGAAGTTTATGAATTAACTGATAAATATGCCGACTTAGAAATTTGGAATGATCCTACACATATAGCTGTAGGTGAGAAATCTTTAATTTATTCTGAAGATATTTCAAATATTATTTTAGAGGAGATGAATTAATTACTCTTTAATTCAATTGATTTTGTAGTATTTTTTGTAATTGTTTTAAGCTCTCTTGTAATTATTAAAAATAGAAAATTTCAATATTTATTACTTTTAGGTGCTAGTTACCTCTTTTTTTATTATTCTAGTAATTATTTACTAATTTTATTAATTTCATCCACAATTTTAGATTTTTATGTTGCAAAGGCAATTTGGTCAAGTAATAGTATTAAAACAAAAAAAATCTTACTTACGATTAGTTTAGCTGGAAATCTTGGATTACTAGGATTTTTTAAATATGCTGACTTTGCAATTCTCCAATTCAATATTCTTGGTCATATGATTAACCTTAGTACTGAGATTCCATTTTTGAATTTAGCTCTTCCCATTGGAATTTCATTTTATACATTTCAAACTATTAGTTATACTGTTGATGTTTACAGAGGAATTTTAACTCCTTCAAAATCATTACGTGAATTTGCAATATTTGTTTCATTTTTCCCTCAACTTGTGGCTGGACCTATTCTTCGTGCAAAGGATTTCTTACCACAATTACGCGAAAAAATGGATGGTCTTAATAATGGATTTCAAAAGCGTCAAATTCTCATTCATAGTCCTCAATTAAAGTTTGGAATTACTCTAATGGCATTAGGTTTTTTTAAAAAAATGTTTTTTGCTGATAATATATCCCCATTAGTAAATCAAATTTTTGCGTCACCAATTGGTTCTGAATCATTTACAATTATTTTGGGAGCTATTGGATTTGGAGTTCAGATTTATGCTGATTTTTCAGGTTATTCTGATATTGCAATAGGAGCAGCCATGATCATGGGATTTAAAATTCCAAGAAATTTCAATAAACCTTATTTTGCATCTTCTCCAACTGATTTTTGGAATAGATGGCATATTTCATTATCTAGTTGGTTAAGAGACTATCTTTACATTCCATTAGGAGGCAATCGTAGTTCAAAAAGCAAAACGATGTTTAATCTAATGACTGTGATGATTTTAGGTGGATTATGGCATGGTGCTTCCTGGAATTTTGTTATCTGGGGATTGTTACATGGATCTTATCTTGCAATACACAAATTAATTTTATTAAAATTTCCTTCTTTACAAAACAATAAGTTTTTCAAATCAAAAATTGGATTTATATTCTCAATTTTAATAACACAATATTTAGTTTTTCTAACCTGGCTCGCTTTCCGAATACAGGATTTTGATAGTTTAGTATATTCAATGCAGAAATATATTTTCTTAGACTTTCAAACATCTGGTACTATGGATGTTATTCTTACCAATAGATTTGAAGTTGGTTTAATTGGATTATTCTTTATTTTACATTTTATTTCATACAGAAAAGGGAATTTAGTTGAATCAATTTCAAAACTTAAACTTCCATATTGGACAGTCTTTTTATTGTCAATAATTCTATTAATTTTCTTCTTTTTTGAAGGCAATCCTGAGGATTTCATTTATTTCCAATTCTAAAATTTATTGATATCTTAATTATTTTTTATTTGTAGAACAATTTCATTATTAATTTTAATTGGGAATACTAATGAATAGCAATGAATTTTCACAATGGTGAATACTAATGATTTCTTTAGAAATTTCTGATAATGTTGATAAAAAATGGAATTCAAGATTAATTAATTCTAATTTAGGAACAATTTATCAAACAAAAGAACATGGTGAATACTTATTTAAAATCAATGAAAACCCTCAATTTTTAAAATTTCTTAGTTCAAATGGCCAAATTATTGGACAGTTATTACTTAGTTCATCATCTCGATTTACAAACAAAACAAATCGTTCTAAATTTTTAAACAAAATTCCAATATCTAAAAAAATTCTTTATAAATGGACTTATGGCCCTATAATTTTTAATTCTGAATATGCAACTGAAATCTATGAAAAATTAGGTACATATCTTCATAAACAAAAAATTAAAATTTCTGGTTCTGAACATCCATTATCAAATAATAAAGCACAATTACTAGAAAAAAAATTTAATGTTATTTCATGGAGTTCATTTCTAATTGATCTAAATAAATCTAAAACTGAACTTTATCAAAATATAGATAAACATAGTGGAAGAAAAAATATTGAAAGATCTATTAAAAGAAATGTAATAATTGAAGAAATCACTGATGAATCATTTAGTGATTATATTAATCTCTTGAATAAACAAAGACAAGCAGATGGTACTGAAATTGTGGATAAAGAAAAAATGCATATCTGGTGGAAAACATTTAGACCAATAGGTTTGAGTGGATTTTTAGCTAAACATGAAGGTGAATTAGTAGGTGGAATGATGTTTTCATTTTTTAATAAATATATTATTGAAGCACTAGTTGTACGGTCTTCAAAAGATTATTTGAATAAACTTTATTCACAGGATCTAATTAAATGGAATATTATAGAATGGGGAATTAAGAATCAAATGAATTATTATGATCTTGCTGGAGTAAATCCAAATCCTACATCAAAAAAAGAAATTGGAATTTTACGATATAAAAAAAAATGGGGTGGCACAAAATATAATTATCATCTATTAAGGAATTAAACATGACTGATAAACTTCTTTTTTATATTGAAAGCTATTTTTTACATTTTGGAATAGCAAAAACTTTACAAGAAAATCATGATTGTGAAATTTTTGGTATCATTGATGTTGATATTAAAGCTAAAACTTTTTTTGATAAACAACAATTAGTAAAATTTAAGAAAATTTGGCACTATCTTGAACATACTTCAAATAAAAATAAAAAACCAGATATGGATTATTTAAAATCATTTGAAGAAAAATACAACATTAATTTATGGCAAATTGCATATACTGATAGGATTTTTTATAAATACAATACTCATCATCAATTTCAAAAAAATGAAATTCTTTCAATTGTTGAACAAGAATGTAAAATGTTTGAAGAAATACTAGAACAGGTTAAACCCGATTTTTTAGTAATGTTAATTCCAATTTCTCATTATCAAGAACTTCTATATCAAATGTGTAGATCTTTAGGAATAAAGGTAATGCTATTATTTCCCTCAAAATTTGGTGGTAGAATGATAATTTCTCAAAATGTTGTAAAAGTTGATGATGGGGTTCATCATAAATCTGAAATGAGTGAGGATGACGCATTAAATTATATGAAAAAATTTGATATGTTTAAACAATTAGAGACACTCAAAAAATCTACTTTTGAATCTAATAAATTGAAACGTTATATGATAATACTAAAATATTTTTTAAGTCCACATGAAAAAGATTATAAAAATAGATATTCAAATTTTGGTATTAATCGTTTAACTATATTAAAAGAGAAAATTTCTCGTTTTATTAAAAGAAAAATCAGAAAATCATTTATTGATAAAAATTTCCAACGGAGCATTAAAAATATTTCATCCTTCATTTATTTTCCGTTACATTATGAACCTGAACGAATTATGTTAATTGATGCAGCATTTTATGATGATCAAATTGCAGTAATAACAAATGTAGCAAAATCAATACCTGTGGGACATACTCTTGTTATCAAAGAACATCCTTTCATGCAGGTGATTGGATGGAGATCTATATCATTTTACAAAAAAATAATGAAATTACCAAATGTAATACTTCTTCACCCCTCTGTTAATCCAAATTCAATTATAAAAAATTGTGATTTAGTAGTAACTATTGCTGGTAGTACAGGATTGGAAGCTGCTTTTTACAAAAAATCTACTGTAATATTATCTGATCAACTTTATTCTGAAACACCATTTACATTTAGAATGAAAAATTTTGAAGAATTACCAAACCTTATTCGAGAAGCATTACAAAATGAGGTTAATTTATCTGATTTAGGTGAACATGTAAAAATGATGGATCATAATACATTCAAATTAAATTTCTTTAAAATGAATACTGATTTTGCATATAGATTTGGATTAAAGGGTCCAATAATAGATGCTGAACTCCCAATACAAAAAATTGAATCTTTTCTTGATGATTTTAAAGCTGAATTTGATCTTCTTGCACATGAACATATCAAAAAAATCCAATATCTCAAAACAGAAAAAAACTAATTATTTTTTATTAATCCTTTAAATCTTTTAAGATTAATTTTTCCAGAACTTGTGTATCATTATCAATTAAATAAGTAATTCCAAATATGACCCTGTACCTAAAACCAATATTGGAAAGAATTTTTTAATCATGAAAATACAACATACGAAGTTCGTGATATTATAAAACAACCATTTGGAGAAAATAGCTTTGACTGTATTCTATTTTTTGAAACCATAGAGCATGTTGAAAATCCAGCAGATTTTTTTAAAGAATTTCATAAAATATTGAAGCCAGGAGGAGTGTTAATTTTATCAACACCAAATGCAACATCTTTAAAAAATATGTTTTATGCACTAAGTTATAGAAAAAAAGAAAAAAGGAAATTAATAATTGATGAAATTACTACAGAACAAAAACATACGGGTACACAACTAGAGCATATCTACAATTGGGACTTTCCTGTACTAGTTAGATTGTTAGATATGTGTGGTTTCAAAACTGTAGATCATAAATTTACTGGTAGCGGGCCAATTGTTGTATCATTATTTGGAAAAAAAATTCAACTTATCAAAAGAGATTCAAAAATTCTAAATAATTTTGAAACATTAAAAACTACACATGTGATGAAAGCTAGAAAAAAGAATTAAAGATTAGATTCAAGATTTTGAACTAATTTTCTTCATTTCTCTAATGATCAATATTTTTTTATTTGAAAATATTGTTATGGTGTTTCTTTATAATCTGGTTATTTTTTATTATTTTATATTTCTCATACTCATTTTTAATAATACTATCAATTTTTTGTACACCATCTAATAGATCATACTCTTTTAATGCATCTGTTAATTTTGTTCTTGTTTTATAATCTAACATTTTTTTAATTGAATCTATTGTTTTAATTTTATTTAATTTATTTTTGTATGTTAATGATAAAACTCCTCCGGAATATTTTGAAAACGCATGTTTTTCTTCTCTTATATTTGCTGATATTGATATCATTGGCACTTGTAATGATGCAATTTCAAACACTGTTCTTCCATTTGATGTAATTACAAAATCTGATTCAGAGATATGTTTGGCCATGGTATCTGATTTTAACACTATTTTAACTGAAAATCCATCTTGATTCATTTGATGCATAATTAATTCTACATCTTTTTTCCTCAAATACCCTATCCCCAAAATTATAACAATGTTGATATTTTTAAGAAAATTTTGTTCACTGATCAATTTTAAAATCTGAATTGTAATATTTGATGGATCAGTTCCTCCAAATGTAATTAAAATTTGACTAACTTTTTTGTTAATTTTTCTATCTTTTCTCCATATTCTAAATTCATCTCTAACACAAGCATATTCACTTCCAAAAAAATAATTTGGACGTATCTTTTTTGAATAATAAATTGGATTAAAAACTAAGTTTGCATATTGATTACCTTCTCCAAGATCTTCAAAATTTACTATAAAACTATTTTTTAGTTTAATCTTTTTCATATATTCTTTTGAAGTGTCTAAAATATCATTAAAAATTATATCTGGAACAAAATCTGCAATGATTTTTATTAATTCTTTTTCATTTTTGAAATATTTAATATTATAATTATGTTCTTTGAATTTATTATCCCCTAGATGTTTATTTTTATTCATTACTATGAGGATTTCTTCATCATGAAGATTATTGAGAATTGCCAAAATATTGTATACATGACCTAATCCTATTTTTTTATCTGCATCTACTCTTACCAGAATTTTTTTTCTTTTCAAGATTTTCTCTAAAGAATGTAAATCTTGATAATTATTAATTACATGAACTTCTTCAGGCTGTAAAATTATTCCATATTTTGGAATTTGAAAATGATTTTTTGATAAAAAAGATTTAATTTTAAATGAAACAATTTTTTCTTTTTCAAATAATTTATTTTTTACTTGAAAAATTTTATCATTTGAGTCTTTTTTTACATATTCATTTTTTTTCTCAATTATTCCAAAAATGGTTTGTTTATTTTTAGTTAATTTCTTAAAAAATTGTTTAAGTGTTGATATTTTTACAAGAGGGTATATTGGACTAATTACAAGGCATTTTTCATATTGCAGTTTTTCTTCTCCTAAATAATTTAAAGAATATTTTATAATGTCTTCAACTGGTGTTTCATTTTTTGTTAGCGATAAAGGTCTGGGTATTATTTTTCCTCCATACATTTTTGATATTTCCTTAATTTCTTCAGAATCTGTTGAGACAAAAACATCTCCTAATTTTGAGTCTATTGTTGATTTTAAGATGTAATATAATAGAGGTTTCCCATTTACAATTCTTAAATTTAATCGAGCTTTTTTTAGATCTCCGCCTCTAGCCAGAATTAAAATTATGTTTTTTGACATCACTAAGAATTTTCTAAATTTTTAACTTTTTGAAAATCTAATTGATAATATTTTGTATATTGTATATTTTTATTTAATAATATAGACAATTAATATATTATTTTGATTTGATTTTATAACTTTTATCTTTAAGTGGAAACTCATATTTTTTATTTGTATTCGATGATTTTATTGACGATATAATCAATTCAAGTGCTTTGTAACCATCTTCTCCTGTAGATAATAATGGAGAATTTTTTTTAATATTATCGACTAAATTTTGTAATCCCAACATTATAGATGATTTTTCACTATTTTTTATATTGATTTTTGTACTAATCAAATTTTTATAGGATAAAGGATTACTTGACGAACTTGTAAAATATTCAATTTTATCATTAATTAAATTTATTCTGATTCTTCCTAATGTGCCAAAAATATCAACTTCACAAATTCCATAATGATTTAGATCTATTCCTATCATATTTGTAGTAATATTGTTCATAAATTTTATTTGAACATCTAAGTTTGGATCGTGAGAAAATTTAGATTTATTACTACTTTTTTTTGCTTGAATTGTTTTGACATCGCCGAAGAATAATCTCAATAAATCAAAAATATGTGTACCTGTATTTGCAATTCCTGCTCCATAATATACATTAGAATATTGAATTTCTCCAAGTTTTTTTTCAAATAAAAATTTTTTAATTGAATGATAAAATGGACTAAATCTTCTTTGATGGTCAACTTGTAAGGAAATTTTTTTTTTTTTACAAATTGTCAATACTTTTTTCATATTTCCTAAACTATCTGATGCAGGTTTTTCTAGAAAAATTCCACGTGTTCCATATTTTGCAGCTTGTTTTACCAACATTAAGTGCGTTTCAACTAATGTGCAAATTGATATAATTTCTGGTTTTTCTTTTTTAAACATTGTTTCTGTATCTGTATATAGATTTTTAATTCCATATTTTTTGCCATATTTTTTTAGTTTTTGTTTATCAATATCACACAATGCTACTAATTCTGTTTCATTATTTTTAAAATATGACCCTGCATGTGTCCTTATATTTGTACTTTCATAATCATCAAAACCACATCCAATTCTGCCACATCCTATAACAGCACAACGTAATTTCTTCATAAACTTAATCTAATAAAGACATAAAAAAATCTTTAAATTTTAATATGATATTATCATAATTGAAGTTACTAAAATTTGTATATTATTCATAATGAAAATAAGTTAATGCTTTATCTAAAAACAATTTTGAAAAATATTATGTATTTTTCTTTATAAATTAAATTATTCTATTTAAAAAAGATTATTTTCTTAAAATAAATTACATTTTTTTATAACTTTTTTAATAAGTTAGGTTTGATTTAATTTGATAATATTCTGAAAAAATATAAAATAATCTTAATGATGACTATAAATAATATTCATGGAAGACAAATTTTATCTGATTTATTGGATTTTAAATTTGATGTCCTGGCTGTTATAGTTGAACATAAATCAAAATTTGCAGAAAATTCACGAAATTATCTTAAAAATAATTTTTATGATGCTCCATCCTTTTCAGATCTAATTAAAAATACTTCAATAAATGTACATTATGTTGAACATCATAATAATGAAGAATGTGTAGAAATTTTAAAAGAATACAATCCTGATTACATTATTTTGGGTGGAACAAGAATTTTAAAAGAATCTGTCATTAAGACTAGTAGATGTGGAATTTTAAATTCACATCCTGCACTTTTACCAAAATATCAAGGATTAGATTGTGTTGGTTGGTCGATTATTAATGATGATCCTGTGGGTGCAACAGTACATTTTATTGATTCTGGAATTGACACTGGCCCAATAATTTTACAGGATTCTTTTGAATATGATGATTGCCACTCTTTAATAGAAGTTAGAATAAAAGCTATGAAAAAATGCTCTGAATTAATGATTAAATCTTTAATTTTGTTAGAATTTTCAGGCTATTCTCCAAAATCTCAAAATCCCTCTTTAGGCATAAATTATTCTCATTTACCTACTGATAAACTTGAATATATTGAACAAAAATTAAGTAAAAACAAGTAAAATAATTTTTCTTTTTAATATTTAATTATTGTAAAAAATTTAACATATTTACTTCAAAATAAATTATTTTCTAAAAATCAAATATTCTTTTTTTCTATATCTTCCCATTCAAGTGGCTGATCTTCACCAATATCTCTAATAGCTTTTTTTCCTATTATACTATCAAAAAATTTTGGATAAATCCCTGTCCCAGGTCGTTTCACTCCAATCATATTTTTTGTAATGGTTGTTCCTACAGTAATTTTTTGTAATGATACTATACTACGTCTTGCAAATTTTATTCCTTCCTTTTCACTATCAAAAACTATCTCTCTGTTAAATCCTTTTGATATTTCAGCCACTCTGATATTCTCTATCATTTCTTTGAATCCCTGAACATCTAATGATAACCTATGATCTCTACTCTCACTTAATTTTGTATCATAAGTAAAATGCTTTTCAATTATTTTTGAACCATAAAGAACTGAAAGTGCTGGAATTAAAGTTCCAAGAGTATGATCCGAATAACCTATTATGCAACTAGGAAAGTTTTGTTGTAATGTTTTTATCATATCTAAATTTGCATCTTGGTTTGCAGTAGGATAAGAAGTAATACAATGTAATAAAACAATGTTATGATTTCCTGTGTCTTCAATACTTGATACTGCTTCATGAATCTCTTCCATTGAAGCCATTCCTGATGAAAGAAATACTGGTAATCCTTTTTTTGCTATATGTTTTATCAATGGTATGTGCGTAATATCTGCAGATGCAATCTTAAACATAGGAACTTGAAAAGAATATAATAAATCTGCACTCTCTTCATCAAAAGGAGTAGAAAAACATATTATTTCTTTTTTATTTGCATATTCAAAAATTTCTTTCCACTCATCATTTTTTAACAAATCTAATTTATTAAAAACATCAAATTGTGTTTCATTATCTATTCCATCTTCCCAATATTTTGGAGCATTTCTTGTTGTAAGTTTACTTGCTTTGTAGGTTTGAAATTTTATACTATCTGCACCTGACTGTTTTGCTGAATCTATCAACTTGAATGCTTTTTCTATTTTTCCATCATGATTTGCCCCTGCTTCAGCAATAGTGAAACAAGGATTTTCTCCCCCAATTATTCTATTTGATATATTAATTTCTTTAATACTCATTGTTATTCACATTAATTCCACTTTATTCTCAATAATTTTTGAAATTGCCATGACAATATCGTTCATGTCTTCAATAGTTGCAGGAGGCCTGGAAATTAATGTATTCACTAAATATTTTTCATGTAATTTTTCTGCTATTGGACAAATTCCTTTTTCATATTTTGTATCACCTTTATAGTGTTTGAAAGCAAATGCACGTTTTTCTAAATATAATGGATTTAGATACAATGGTTTAACATATCCATCAAAACATGGAATCCCCTCTGCTCTTAATGCATCTGTAAATTTATTTCGTTTAATTCCAATTACATCTTCATCAAAATTAAAACCAAACATCCAATATGCTTGTTTAACATGTTCATATTTGGTATGAGATAACCCATCAATTTTGTTTATTTCATCTGAAAGATGATTTCCTAGTTTTACACGTTCCGAAATTAAATATTCTATTTTTTCTAATTGAGCTAATCCTAATGCTGCTTCTAATTCTGTCATTCTATATCCCCATCCCAGAAATTCTGATTTGTAAGTCCTTTTTTCTAATGTTGGAATAATCATTTCTCCATGATTTCTAACCATTCTAGCAATATTTGCTATTTCTTCATCATTTGTAACTAACATTCCTCCTTCCCCTGTCATTAATGTCTTTGATTCTTGAAATGAGAATACCCCACAATCTCCAATGGAGCCCAATTTTTTCCCTTTGTACTCTGTACCTAAAGATTGTGCACAATCTTCTATGACTTTAATATTATTTTTTTTGGCATAGTTCATTATTTCATCCATATCACAGGAATTGCCAAACAAATGTACTGGGATAATAGCACGCGTTAATTCATTTGTAACACTTTCTAATTTTGTTGGATCTAAACAATATGTATCAAATTTTACATCTGAAAAAACTGGAATTGCGTTGTGCATTAAAGAAGATGTAGCTGTTGATGTAAAAGTTAAAGGTGGTACAATTACTTCTTCTCCTGGATTTACTCCTACTGCAACGACTGCTGCATGTAAAGCTGAAGATGCTGAATTAAATGCAATTCCATATTTTACCCCTATCATATTAGCAAATTTTTCTTCAAACTCCCGAATTTTTTTCCCACCTAAAAAATTTTCACCTGGTGAAGCAATGAATGTAGAAATATTTCCACTTTCTAAAACTTCTAAAATATGTTTTTTCTCAGTTTCATCAATTATTGGATGTTTTGGGAATGGTTTGTTTCTAACTTTAGGACCACCGTTAATAGCTAGTTTTGACAATTATTTTCATATTTAATTTTGATTTTATAACTATTATCTTTTCATAAAATTCTTTATCTGCAAAATAAAAAATTTATCACAATTCATCTAATAGTAACAAAATATTTTTTAACCTAATTCTATTTTTAAAAATATGATTTTAGCATTAATTCAAGCAAGGATGAATTCAACTAGACTTCCTGGAAAAGTTATGATGCCACTTTTGGGAAAACCTGTAATTTGGAGAATTTATGAGAGATTACAATTCTCTAAAAAAATTGATAAGATTTGTATTTGTACCTCAACAAGTTCTAATGATAACATAATTGCAAATTTTGCTGATGAAAATAATTTACTGTGTTACAGGGGAAGTGAAAAAGATCTAATTTCTAGACATTTAGGTGCCGCAAAAAAATTCTCTGCAAATTTACTTGTAAGAATTACTAGTGATGATCCTCTTGTTGATCCTCAAATTATTGATGAATTACTTGAACTTTATGAATCTAATAACAATGTGGATTTTTTGAGTAATGCTAAAGATCATTCATTTCCAGTTGGGTTAGAAGTTGAAATTTTTCCCATAACTACATTAGAAAAATTTCAAAAAAATAGTCAAAATGAGATTTTTTATGAATATTTTATTCGTGATTATGTTTTTGAACATCCTAATGAATTTAAAATCATAAATATGAAATCTAAAAATCCCACTTTACATCGTTGGACATTAGATTACCCTGAAGATTATGAATTCATGCAACAAATTTTTCTAAATCTATATGAATCTGGAAAAATTTTCTTAATGAAAGATATATTGAAATTTTTAGAACAAAACCCTGAAATAGTTAAAATTAACTCCATGCATTATTCTGAATTTTCACATCTTAAATATCAACGAGAAATCTCAAAAAATGATTTTTAAGATTTAAACTTAAATTTTAAAAAAAATAATAAGATAAATAATAAGATAAATAGTATTAATAATACCAAATTCATAGTATTAAATTGGTTAAAAAAAATGAATTTAAAAAAGCATTTAAAGATCCAAAAAAAGCAATAGGAATTGCAAAAACTAGACTTGATTTTGAATCAGGTAAACTCTTTTTTAAAAATACAGCGGGACTGAAAAATAATCTTGATGGTACTTTAACAAATTTATCTACAAAAAAAATTACTAAAAAATCTAACTCTTTATCACATGATCGTGTTTTAACTCTAAAAACAAAAGGTTATGTAAATTTTGAATATCCTTTTGATACATCTCTTTTAGATCAAATTCAAAAAGAATATCTTCTTTTAATTGAAAATGATAAAACATCATTTGTACGTACAGAACATGACGGTAAAGTATACAGTAGAATGATTAAAACAGCATGGAAAACAATACCTTCTAGTCAAAAATTAATTACTGATGAAATCAAAATTTTTGTTGAAGAATATTTTCAAAGACATTTTCAAATATTAGATATCACAGCATGGAGAAATTATAGTGTTGAAACTGATGTTTCTAATGAAAAGGAATTATTTGCCAGTCATTGGCATTGTGATGGTAAAAATACATCAATAATCACATTATTCATAAATTTGATGAATGTGACTGAAAATAATGGCCCATTTATGATCCAATCAAAGGAAAGAACAAAAGAATTGATTAAAATGGGATTTGGCAGTAGGCATGAATATAATTTACCTATGAATATTGTTGAAGATTCTAACCATGTTGTATCACATACTGGTAAGATTGGTTCTAGTATGATTGTAACAACGGAAGAGTGTCTTCATAGAGCAAGTCATCCTAAAGATGGTAATTTTAGAGACATTTTACAAATACGATTTATTCCTTCAAATGAACCACTAAAAGATGATTGGTCTGATCATTGTATTGGAATAGATTTTGAAAAGTTGTCAAAAGAAAAATTGCAAAAACAATTACAAATACACACTTAAAAATTTACCAGATGATATCAAAATAAAAACTTTAAGTAACAATTTAATTCAATTTAAATATTAATGTTGAAAGAAATTGATGATGTTTTAAATCAAATAAAAAATGTTAAAAACCAAAACAAAAATTTCTCATTTGGAGTTATTATTATTACTTCAAACCAAAAAAGTTTTCAAAATTTTGTTTTGTTACCCATAAAAAAAATAAATAATATTATTTGTGTTTCTATTACAATACATAAATCTACTATCTTAAATCAACTCCTAAAAAATATAGATGGAAAAGTTGATTATGTAATAATTGATTCAGAACAAAAAATAGAAAATTTTGAAAACATTACAAGCAAAGTGCTTTCACAAATTAAAAAATCTAAAGTTTTAACATTCAAAAGTAATGATCATACAGCAAATGCTGTTGATGCATTAATTCATGAGTATTCGCCTAACACTCCAAAAAAAATTTTCATAATTGGAATTGGAAATTTAGGTTCAAAAGTTGCATCTAGATTAGTAGAAAGAGGACACATCGTTTTTATATCTGGAAGAAATAAAGAAAAAACTAAAAAAATTGCTAATGCAATCAATTTACTAAAACCAAAAAAATGTACAGGTAAAATTAAATCTGTTTCATTAACTTCTATTCCAAAAAATTGTGATATTCTTGCAGCTTTTACGCCTTCTATTCCTGTGATTACAAAAAATATGGTTCAAAATTTAAATAAAAATAGTTTAATTATTGATGGCGGGATTAGAACGATTTTTCCTGATGCAATTAAAGAAGCTTATTCTCAAGGTATTTCTTTAGTTAGGTTAGATGCTAGATCTGGGATTTTTAGTGCTTTAACTTTAATTCTTGAGACTAGTAACTTAGTCAATAAACAAATTGGAAAAAAATCTTTTTTTGATCAAATTATGGTTTCTGGAGGATGGATTGGCCAATTTGGAGATATCATTGTAGATAATATTTATTGTCCAAAACAAATTTTAGGTTTTGCAGATGGAAAAGGAGGATCTCATCAAAAATATTATGATTTTTCAAAAAAAAATATGAAATCAATTCAAAATGATGTTGAATTGTTTAAAAAGAATTCTTTTGTTTAAATTATCAATAATATGACTACTAAGATTGCAATTAGATGTAATACCGATGCTAACAAAGGATATGGAAATTTTACACGATGTATAACTTTAGCCAAATCATTAAAAAAATATTCTTTATCTCCTATTTTTTTAATTGATGACAATAAAATAATTAAATCAGAACTAAAAAAATATAAAATATCTTATCATCTTCTAAAAAAATATAATCACATTGAAGAATCAAAAGAAATTAATATTTTATTAACAAAAAAAAATATTAAATTTCTTATATTGGATTTAAGAGAAAAAAGTGAAACGTTATCAAGACAATTAATGAAATATAATTTTAAAACTATTTTAATTGATGATGCTTTTTGTACAAATATTTATTCTGATATTGTTTTTAATGGTACAATAGTAAAGTCATTTCAGAATTATAATTATATAAATAATGATACTTTAAAATTTTTAGGCCCAAAATATTTTTTATCTGAATCAGGATTTTCAAAATTTAGCAAAAAATCAAATGATATTGTAAATAAAAAAATATTCACTATAGTAGTTTCTTTTGGTGGATCTGATCCAACAAATCTTACATTAACTGTTTTAAAACAAATTTCTCTTCTTTCTAATATTAAAATTATTGTGATACTAGGTCCATTTTTTAAGAATAAAAAAAAAATTTATGATTTTTGTAAATATAAAAAAAATTTACATATAAAAAATTCACCATCTAATATTTGGAATATCTTCCATAAATCTGATGTAGCGATTACCAAAGGAGGATTAACATTATATGAATTATCTATAATGGGAATTCCTACAATATGTATAGATGCTTTTGATCATGAACAAATTAGTACTCTTGAATTTTCAAAAAAAAATTTTTCTATTAATTTGGGAATGCTATATTCAAAACAAAATATTTCTATAGACGATTCTCTTGCCAAATTATTAAAAAATTTATCTAAAAGAAAAAAAATAAATTCTTGTGGAAAAAAAATTGTTGATGGTAAAGGATTGATGAGAACATCAAAAATTATTAAAAATTTTACTAAAAAAACTATCTTCTAATTATTAAACAAAATCTAATTTCTTACCCAAAAATATTTTAATCTAAAATCATCTCATACATAAATTTGGTATAGTTAATTTGATGAAATGAGTGATAATATTTTCATTCTCATCTGACCATCTAAAAATCTTTGATAATATTTTATTCCATAGATCTTGACCAAAACACCCATCAATCGTTGTCTCGTTATTGATGATCGTTCCTGTTACATCTGTATTATAATAATATAATCCCCTTAAATCAGCACCAGAAAAATTTGCATAAGATAGATCAGAATGTGCTAAATTAGCATTTGTTAAATTTGCATATGAAAAATTTGCATATGATAAATCTGATGCTCTAAAATCTACATTTTTTAGATTAGAAAATGAAATTTTAGAAAATGTAAAATTTGATGATTTAATTTTAGCATTTTCTAAGTTAGCATTTTCTATATTCGAAAATCCAAAATATGATCCAAGTAAGTTAGCATTTTCTAAGTTAGCATTTTCTAAGTTAGCATTTTCTAAGTTAGCATGATCTAAATTTGCATTTGATAAATTCACATTCTGTAAATTAGCTTTTTTAAGCTCTACACTTAATAAATCAGAATTTGTTAAATTTGCAAATCGTAAATCAGAATTTGTTAAATTTGCAAATCGTAAATCAGAATTTGTTAAATCCTGAAACTTAAAATCTTTGTTAGATAAATTTACAAAAGGTTTAATTTTGTCATCATTTTTAATCTCTTCATTTGTAGGTATTATTCTATAAATTATTCCATCTGTTAAAGATACAATATACAAATACCCATCAGGACCAAATTTTAAATCTGTAATGCACCCAAATCCTGTTCCATATATTATTTCTCTCATACTATCCATATTATTTAGAATTTTATCTTGTAGCCCTTTATCTTCAAAAATAAATCCTGTTCGTTGAGTATCTAATTTAAATTCGTATAGATTTCCATTAATGCAATCTGCTACAAGTAAATTACTATTATTTTCTAAAAAATGTTCTGAATTAAAAAAAACTAATGATGTGGGGGCTATAGTTTTTTGCCAAGTAAATTCTGGATCACTATATTGAAAATTTCCAAATTTTGGTAATGATGATATTTGTAAATCTGTAGCTGGACCCATAATCTTTTCCCAACCACTATTAAATTTTGGTTCAATTAGATTAATTTCATCAAAATTCCATGGCCCATTTTCAGTATCCCATAGATTTTCAGTAAATGGATCAACAGTCATGCCAAAACTATTTCTAATCCCGATTGCAAAATAATTATTTATTTTATTTTTTGAATTTTCAATATCATGATTCTCTCTATCTATTTTTAAAATAATACCTGTATCTCTTAAAGTATTTGTTTTAGAATTCTGTGTTGGTCCATCTAATCCATCATTTGATGATGCCATATCACCTATAATTACAAAAATTTCATCATCCATATTTTTAACCATTATTCCACCAACATGTGAGTATCTGGGAGAAGAAGGAAATTCATGAATTAATTTTTGATTGGTTAATGAACTTCCATCCCAAAAATATTCATAAATTCTATTAGCAATTTGTTTTCCACCATCTTTTTCCGTTTCTGATACATAGATGTATACTAGATTTTTATCAACAAGTATTCCCAATAATCCTGTTTCTGCAGATGGTAATCCATCAACATTGAAATCCAATAATGAAGATTCTTGAATCAAACCATTTTGAATAAATTTTACTTTTCCTGAATTTTTTTCTAACACCATAATTCCCTCATCTACAAATGCCATTGTAGTTGGAAATACTAAACCGTCGACGAATTTTTCTACAGAATAGTTTGAATTATCTAAACTAGGTTCTGCAGATATATCAATAATAAGAAATGGAGTTATGCAAAATAAAAAAATAATCCATTTCAATATCGAGTAGAGATTTTTCTATTATTAATTAGTATTTATTTATGAAAATTAATTATTTTTTTCTTGAAGTTTATTTTTGATATAATTTATTGAATTTACCGGTGTAGGATCTCTGTTTAATTTTACTGATAGATATATGCTTGAATAATCTAATATGTAAATTAAACAGATTAGTTTACTTAAAATATTTCCTTTTACGCTTGTAACTTCTTTAAAATTAATATTTTTTTCATTAAATAACTCTTTAAATATTTCCCACAGTTGTTTTGTTTTAATATAATCTTCATCGCCTCTAATCAGGATTGGTTGAAATTCTTTATTGTAATCCCATGAAACAATACCATTATGACATGCTTCTATTACATTTTCAGCTATTGCGTGTATTTTACAATTTTCTTGAAGTGAATTTTTGAATCTTACTGCTACTGATTTTAAACCATGTGGATAATATATGACGGGAGTTTTAATTATCCATTCAGAAATTTTAATAGATGGATTTTCTTTCGAAATATTTTCTGAACTTATTTTATCTTTTATTAATTTTAAATTCTGAATGGAATCAAAAACATCCGATTCCTTTATTGGTAAAACTGACTTTAATACAAACATCATTGAGTACAAAAATGAAGTAAAAGATGCTCTAGGTGAATGAAATTTTGGAATTTTTACAAAATCAGCGTTGCAATTTTTACACTCTTCTTCAATTTTACCTCCTGATGAAAATACAATAGTTTTAGCTCCTATTTTTTTTGAATTTTGTAATATAGATAATGCCTCCTCAGTTTCTCCTGAGACACTAGTAATGATAACTACAGAATTCAAATTTACTGTTTTTGGAAGATGATGTCCTTTTACAATTGTTACATGTGTATCTGTTTTTGATAAAATTGCAGAAAAAATATCTCCAATTGCACCGGATCCCCCCATTCCTGCAAATACAAAGTGGGGAGATTTTTCAAAATTTATTGGTTCAATATGATTCTGATATGAGTTCTCTGCAATTTCAGGCCACATATCATAAACTTTGTACATTTTTTGAATATCAACTTTCTTTAGCTTTTCTAAGTCTATCAATTCACTCACATAAACAAGAACATACAATATAAAATTTGATTCATCTAAGTATTATGAAATAAATTTTTTTGAATATTATACATGTAATATTTTATTTCAATATAGTTTTTTGTTGTTTATTTTTTTATAAAAATATTGTCAACCAAAATTAATCTACTCCTTCTTTAGGCCTTCCTACTTTTCTATTTTTTTTAGGCCTTCCTACTTTACGTTCTTTTCTTAATTTCTTAGTTTTTTCTTTAAAATCTATTCCTTTTTCAAAAAATTCCAACATCATAATTTTAATTAATTTAGATATCTTTTGATCTAAATTTTGTTGATAATCTTTACTGTTTAGAATTTCACCTAAATTTTTTTCACCTATTTTGATATCTTTCTCTTCTAAAGTATCTGCAACTAATTCTTTTGCCATGGTTAAACCTAGATAGAGTTTAACACCTGTTCTGATTATTTCATTGAAGCTTAATCCATATTTTTCTTTAATTCTTTCAATTTCGTCAAATTCATCATCTGGAAATCTTGCTCTTAATGTATTCCATTCTGTCATATTGATTAATTATTATTTACGTTAATAACTTCTATGTGGATTTACTATGCAATTAGTTGTTTTTCTCATATCTCTTTAAAATTATTTCATCATTTTTGCAATATGTTGTAATTTAAATTTTGGAATAAAATTGATTTCTTTTTCTGCTAATGCAATATCTGCCTGACTAAATTTAATATCATCTACTTTGGATGGTAAATAGTTTATTTTTAAATTCTTTTTTGATAATAAGATCATTGTTTCTGCTAATTCTTTTATTGTAATGCCTTTCCCAGTTGCTATGTTAAAGATTTTATTTTTATTATATGAAATAGAATTTTTAATTGCTATAATTACATCATTTACAGAAACAAAATCTCTAGATTGTAACCCATCTCCAAAAATCTCTAAATGTTTGTTGTTTTTTATTTTTTCTAAAAATTTGGTTATCACTCCTGCATATTCATCAGATTGGCCTACTCCAAAAATATTGAAAATTCTTAATATGACATAATTTATCCCATTTTCTAAACAAAATTCTTCTATGATTTTCTCCATCTCTAATTTACTTTCACCATAAGGTGAAATGGGATTTGTTTCAGAATTTTCTGTTAATTTAATTGAAGATAATCTAGTTTCACCATAAACTGCTGCTGATGATGATACAATTATTTTTTTTACATGATTCTTTTTACAACTTAAAAGTAAATTTTTTGTCCCTTTAACATTTACATTAAATGTTTCAACTGGATTTTTAACTGACTCCGACACTGAAATTTTAGCTGCAAGATGAATGACAATATCTTGGTCCATTGTTGCAATATCTGCATCTTTAATTTTTGTTATGTCTCCTTCTATCACTTTAACACCTGCATTCACAAGAAAATTAATGGAATTTTTTGTTGAATTAGAGAAATTATCCAATATTGTAACTGAATTTCCTTCTTCTAAAAGTGATTTAACAAGATATTTTCCAATGAAACCTGCTCCACCAGTAACTAGAACTTTCATATGAGTATCATAGAAAGCAAGATTATATCTTATATTAATTACAATTAGTTTTTAAAAAGCCTAATTTTCAGATAATTTATGAATGATATTGTTATTGATTCTTCTCTTAGAACTGTTGAATGGAAAGATAACAAAGTGATAATGATTGAACAAACCAAATTACCAAATGAATTAGTATTCGTGGAATATGATGATTTTAATCAAGTTGCAAATGCCATCAAAACTTTGATAGTTAGAGGTGCACCTGCAATTGGAGTATCTGGAGCATTTGGATTAGGGTTGGCTGTTTTACAAAGTAAAGCAACAACAAAAGAAGAATTACTATCAGACCTAGAAGATGCAAGAAAAATTCTATTTGCAACAAGACCAACTGCTGTTAACTTGGGTTGGGGATTAGAAAAAATAATGAATGTGGCAAAAACTGGAGAAACAGTAGAACAAATTAGAGAACTAGTAATTTCTACTGCTAAAAAAATGGCGGATGAAGATATTGAGATTAACAAAGCTATGGGAAAGAATGGTTCAGTTCTTTTTGATGATAATGATACTATAATGACTCATTGTAATGCCGGGGCACTTGCAACTGTTGCATATGGAACTGCATTAGGTGTAATTCGTGCAACTAGAGAAAGTGGCAAAAATGTTAAAGTTATAGCTACTGAAACAAGACCAATTCAACAAGGTTCTCGTTTAACTGCGTTTGAATTAAAACATGATGGATTTGATGTTAGTTTAGTTCCTGATACTGCAGTTGGTTATTCAATGGCAAATGGATTGGTAAACAAAGTTGTAGTTGGTGCAGATAGAATTGTAAAAACTGGTCATGTCTTTAATAAAATTGGAACTTATCAGGTAGCAACAATGGCAAAACAACATGGAATTCCATTTTATGTTGCAGCACCACTATCTACTATTGATATGGAGACAAAAGCTGATGATGTTATTATTGAAATGAGAGCAGGAACTGAGGTGACTGGTATCGGTGATAAAAAGACTGCACCTGATGGTATCGGTGTTATCAATCCTGCATTTGATATGACTCC
>Ga0233434_1001517_pt1 | contig 22456 bp, 14 predicted proteins | sample SI_122_August201_4_FD_182738 | JGI IMG/M metagenome (GOLD analysis project Ga0233434, IMG submission 182738) | Seawater microbial communities from Saanich Inlet, British Columbia, Canada - SI_122_August2016_120_MG | ecosystem: Environmental > Aquatic > Marine > Inlet | place: Canada: British... | reverse complement strand
TCCTTTGTGGCATGGCTTGCATCGGCCAAAGCCAGTCCGCCGGCGGCAAGGGCGGTTGTTTGCATGAATTTCCGACGGCTGATGCTCATTTTTTGTTATCATCGTCGTCATCGTCATCGTCATCGTTATCACCAGCATCGTCCTTATAAGCGATGGCGGCGATTTCGACTTTGAAGTCAAAGACGATTTGCGCACCACCAGTGCAGGCGCGCGCGGGAAATTGTTGTTTAAAATAGGAGGCGTAGGCCTTGTTCATCTGGTGGTAATCTTCGATATCGTTGAGCCAGACGGTTACGCTGACGAGGTCGTCGTAGCTATAATCGTGTTCTTCGAGGATGCGGCCGAGGTTTTTCATGATCTGGTGGGTTTCGGTCCCGACAGACTCCTTGACGTCTTTGCCGTCGACAGTGCGGGCTATTTGTCCGCTGATAAAGAGAAAGCCATCGGCCTGGCGGGCGGCGCTGAAGGGCAGCGTTTTGATGGCGACGGCTTCTTGGGCGGTGGCGGCAGATGATATAAATAGGGCGCAAGCCAGGGCTGTTGTAAGCAGGTATCTCATGATGATTGCTCCTTGAGCTAGTAGATTGGCGGTGTCCGTTTTTATTTTGACGGTTAATAAACGGAATGCGGGAGCCTGCGACAACAAGCGGCTGATCGTCGTGGCCGTTTTACCTTTGATTGATGGTCGGTGGGAGAGGGACTATACTAAGCGCAGATTATTCTGTGAAGGGAAACTATGGAACGACGAACTTTTGTGAAGAGTTTGGCGTCGACGGTTGCCGCGACGCAAATTTTGCCCGGAGTGACCGAGGCGCTGGAGCAGCAAGTCACGCGTTTGCGGACGGATATGAGTGCGTCCGTCGATGATGCCAAACTGTGGCGGCGGGTGCGGCAGGAGTTTACGCTCAACCCGGGTTTGGTGCATTTCAACTGCGGCAGTGTCGGCGCCACGCCGCGTCTGGTTGTCGACGCGATGGCCAATTTTACGCGCGAGCTGGAGGCCGATCCCTATCACAATGAGTGGGGTGGCCTGGGAGCCGGGCAGGAAGCGGTGCGCGAGAAGGCGGCGGAATTTATCGGCGCCTCGCTCGACGAGGTGGCGCTGACGCGCAATACGACCGAAGGCATGAATCTGGTCGCCACCGGGCTCAACTTGCAAAAGGGCGACGAGGTTCTGACGACGAATCACGAGCATGGCGGTGGTATGGTCTGCTGGCAATATCTGGCTAAACACCATGGCGTCAAGATGCGCTATGTACAGATGCCCAACCCGGTAAAGAACAAGGCAGACATCCTGGAGCGCATCGAACGGCATATCAACAAGCGCACGCGCGTATGTAGCTTTAGCCACATCGACACGATAACGGGTCTGCAGATGCCGCTGGCCGAAATTGCCGAGATGACCCGCCCCAAGGGAATTATCTTCGTCTGTGACGGGGCACAGGCCCCAGGTATGTTAGATGTCGACGTTAAGGCGTTGGGCGTCGATGCTTATGCCTCTTCGAGTCATAAATGGATGTTGGCACCGAAAGGCACGGGGCTGCTCTATATTCGCAAGGAAATACAGGACCGGGTCCATCCCATCATGCTCTATTCGGGGTATGGTGTGTACTCCGGATCTTCCGGCACGCGCAATGTACCGCAGATTCTCGGGCATGGCATAGCGATGGATTTTCACAACGCGATCGGTCGGCCGCGTATCGAAGCTCGCTGTCGGCATTTGAGTCGCTTAGTGCGCGATCGCTTGCGCGATATACCAGCGCTGACGCTATTGACCCCCGAACAAGAAGAGCTGTCTTCGGGGGTGGTGACCTTTGCGCTCGACCCCGCAAGAGGCGATCGCGGTGAGATCGTCAAGCGTTTCTGGGACGAGCATAATATGCGCCTCAAATCGGCGCAGGGGACCTATGTCTATGTGCCCGAAGAGCATGTCAAAGGGCCGCATGCCCACTATAATCCGATCCGTATCTCGACGCATATATTCAATAGCGAAGACGAGGTCGAGAAGATGGCAGGGCTGATGAAGAAGATGTTGGCCTGAGGTCGGGGGCTCCAGAACGGAGAAGGGCCGCCGATGCATGCCGGCGGCCCTTCTCTGTTTATACCGGTTTAGTTCGAATAGACCACCGACTGGTTATACGGAATAATCAGCGGCTCGACGCCTTGCAGTCCAGCGGCCCATTCTTGTGGGTCGTAGTCGCGGCTAACGAAGCAGGAGTAATGGGTCGGGCTTGCCGTTTTGAGGCCCAGCGCCGAGGCGATCTTGGCCGAGCCGTCAAAGAAGGGGAACTCGCCTTCTTTGGGGTGGTTGGTCAGAAAGCCAATATCGGGTTTTAGTTCGCGGATCGGTGCCAATAGCTCTTCGTGATTGCCAAAAGTGTTGACCGGGTCGCCGGAGATGTAGATGCGGACGCCGCCGGCTTCGACCACATAGCCGAGATGGTTGACGTCGGGCGGATCAATGCCGTCGTCGGGCAGGCCGGCGGGTGGTTTGGCGTAGACGGTGTGCGCCGTCATCGTGCCTAATTCGGCGGTGTCGCCGGCGGTGACGGTCACCGAGTCATTGTCGATATTTGACGCGCGGATGTGCTTAATGCTTTCTTCCGGCCCGACAAAACGGACGTCCGGATACGTGCCGACGATGCGTTCGATTGATTCGATACAGGTGTGGTCGCCGTGATCGTGCGTCAAGAGCACGTAGTCGGTGCGCAACGACTCCTCATTGAGTGGCGGACGCGCGTGTACGAAACGGTCGGCGGGGCGCTCGCGCGGGTAGTAGGGATCGACCTGCACGATAGTGCCCTGGGGATCCTTGAGCCCTAAAGTGCTCTGACCGAACCAGTGGATGCCAACGGAACCTTTGGGTACGACGAGATCTTCAAACGGGTGCATGCTGTTTCTCCATATATAATAAAGCCGGGTTGCGGCCCGGCGAGTGTTCTGTATTTTCCGTTAAGATATACGGTAGAGTTGGTAAGGACAAATTGGGAGGAAATTATGCAACGACTCGCGTTTGTAATGCATATAAAAGAAGGCTGCGCGGCCGAATATGAGAAGCGCCACGACGAAATCTGGCCGGAGTTGGTTGAATTGATCAATAGCTCGGGGGTGCAAAACTACAGCATCTTCCTGCACGGGCTGACGCTTTTTGCCTATCTGGAGACGGAAGCCCCGGCGGCAATAGATACGATGAAGGACAATGAACTGACCTGGAAGTGGTGGCGCTATATGCAACCATTGATGGAGTGCAACGAGGATGCATCGCCCGTGATCGAAGTGATCCCCCAGGTCTTTCATATGGATTAGGCATGAGTAAAACTACACTTTTCGATACTTCATACCAGCGCCGCAAGTTGGAGCTGCTCGATTTGTTGCTCACGCGGCTCAGGCCGATCTATACGCCGGAAGAGATCGAGGCGCTCAGAATCGACGCGGTCGACCGGCAAATCCTCTCACAGCGTTCGGGGCGCGGCTTCGTCGATCGCGACTTGCTGGAGACGGTGTTGGGCAATCTGCTTGAATGCGTTGCGCCCGGATCGCATAACGCCCTTGGCCCGGAGCACCAGAAGCAGGAGTTGGATGAGGCCATCGGCGAGATCGCCGACCAGCTTTACGCGATGATCGCCCAGTCGTATTTGGCCGTGGGTGAGGATGAATACGCCGAAGAAAAGGCATTGATGAGCACCTTCGGTTTATTGTGGGAGCTGCCCGAACTCAAGACCCGCGCCCGTTGGAACCGCTTCGCCTCGCTCAGGGACCCGGCGGTCTGGGACGCGTATCTGCTCGACAACTGCAACCTCACCCAGGAACAGTTGTTGGAAATCGATTTCCCGGCCGAGTTGGAAGAGACGATTCGCCGCCGCGACTTCGATCACTATCGCAACTTCCTCGCCGAACTAGAATGCAATTTTATCTTCGATTACCAGATGCAACTGGTGATGAGCACCTACCCGGGCTGGCGGGTGTTGTTCTACCACGATGTCGCGCACGCATTGACGCGCAAGGGTACCGTCGAAGGCAGTCCGGGGCTTGAACGGCGGCCGGTGCCTTTATTGCCGCGGGCGATCTCCGAGTTGGGCGGGCGCTACTACCAGGCAGATATCCACCCCGAGACACGCATCGGCGACGCGACCTTTCTCGACCATCCTCATCGAGGTATGACGACTGGGCAGACGGGCATTATCGGCTCGGGCTGTCATTTCTATCCCTGTACGCTCGGCGGGTTGAGCGACAAGGTGCAGCAGCGGCATCCTGAAATCGGCGATTATGTGTTTATCGGCACGGATGCCGGTCTTATTGGTCCGGTAAAAGTGGGGGATCACACGGTGATCGGGGCGACGGCCGAGATCAACGGCGTAGTGGAGATCGGTCCCCATTGCCATATCGGGGTCTCGGTATTTATCGGCACAATTAAGTCGGGGGCCGTGCGGCCCGGGAAGATCACATTGGGGCGGGATGTGCGGATCGGGGCCGGGACGATTATAGAAAATGCCTCCGAACTCGATCTGGTTATTCCCGAGCGGGCGGAGATTCCGGCGCGCAGTTATGTGACCAACGACGGTTGCGGACAGCCCAAATTCGTGCGGGAGTAGGTTGGCTGAGGGATTTTATATGGGGCGTAAAAAGAGCCGCGTGGTGCCATTGATTGGCACCGCGCGGCTCTTTTTGTAGTGCTTCGGTTTTATGTCGCTCAGAAACTGATATTGATCCCGATGCTGAATTCGTTGTGGGCGACCGTCTTGTCTTCGGTGGAATTGTTGAGCAACTGGTCGGCTGCTCCCTCGGGTACTTCGACGCCGATTTCGTCTTCGATCTCGTTGAGGATCTGGTCCTTGAGCGCGTCTTTGGCTAGGGCCGTTACCGAGAAGACCGAATAGCGACGGATATCCACCCGCAGCGACAACTTTTCGTTGAGCGCGTAGCGCGCGCCGCCGCCATAGCTTAAGGCGCGATTGGTCTGGGTGTCGGCCAGGGTCGAGAGCGCGGCTTGTGCCGCGTCGGTGCGGTCATCGGTGCTCGGCAGGTCGGTCGACAATACGGTGATGGCGCCCAGCCCGATGCCCAGGAAGGGCGCGATCATCGTGCCGGTAGGAATGTTGACCATCAGGCGGGCATCGTAGAAGATCGCCGTGGTCGATTCACTGCCCAAGCTTCCCGTCCGCGAGGGGCGGGCGACCATCAGCGAAGTTTCGCCGCCGATGATAGAGCTGGACTTGCCCCAACGGACACCGGCACCGACGCCATTGTCGAGGCTGGCCTCCTCATCGAAGCCGACCGAGGCAACAAAAATGGAAAGATCCGCGGCGGCGGGGCCTGCGGAGACTGCTAGCAATAGGGCAAACAATCCTCCCCTAAACATAGATAGCTCCTTGTAAATGATGAATTCCTGTAACTGGTTTGTTGTATGGTACTAAAGGCCGCTTTGCAGTGCAAGCGCGGCCTTTACATATTGCGCAATAGAATGAAGGTCAGGCCTGTCTCCTGTTGTTTGGCGTCACCGCTTAGCCCCAGCGTGACGCCGATATTGAGCACGCTGCCGTCGCCGATGCTGATGTCTATATTGGGCCCGAGGTTGACCGCGAGGAAATCCGATAAACGGTCGGTGTTCGAGGTGATAAATAGATCGAGATAGGCGCTGTATCTATTGTTGAAGACCTTAACGGGTTCGATCAACGCATCGACGACAATACCTTTGCCGCCATTGTAGCCTTTGAGCAGGCCGAGTTGGAACTGGGCGTTGAGCATAAGGCCGGTGGTTAGCTCGGTAGAATTCATCAGGCCGAGCGAGAGCCCTGGGTGGTCAACACCGCCGGCGGGGACCGTCAAGTTGAAGGTCGCGGCACTGTGGTGGCCGAGGCTGTATTTTGCGCCGACGACGAGGGACGAGAAGTTGGACTCAGTATCGTTTAACCAGCCGAAGGCGAATCGCGCACCGGCCTCGACTTTTTCGTGGGGGTTGAACTTGGCCATCGCCACCACGTCGCTGGTATTGAAGAGATCGCCTGTGTCGGATACTACAACGCCGGCGTCAATACTGGTTTGGCCCAGCCCGGCGGGCAGGACGAAATAGGGATCGTAGTTCAAGGGTTGGGCACTGGTCGGGTTGATCGTTAGAAAGAGGACGCTGATTAAAGCGCAAAGCAGACGCATAGGGTCTCCTGCGGGGTGGAAAAGTTAAAAATAAGAGCCAGGCTCCACGCAATCGCAGAGCCTGGCGCGCATTCATTCTTTTAGAAGCCGCAGCGTTTACAGGCCTTGAAGAAAGGCTCTGCCATCGCATAGGCGCCGCGGAAGACCATATCGCTGGTGAGCGGGTGCACGCAGATCAGGCGCGCGCCGTTTTCGATGGCTTCAACCATGCCGTCTTCGATATCCTTGGGGTCTTCCATCGCGCCGTGGCCGACGACGCGTCCGGTGTGGATACCGCGTTCGGCGGCAGCGCGGAAGAGCGCGTTGACCGCGTCGTTGATCTCGGGCAAGTCACCCTCGCGTAAAATCGCGTCGAAGGGGCCGACAAAACCGCAGGCTTTGTTGCGGCCCTGCGCGGCCATTAGGTCGAGGACTCTGTCGCGGGTTTCGATATCTATAATGTACTCTTTGGTCTCGAACTGGATCCAGCCCTGGGTCTCGGTTTCCGCGCCGCGCAGCTGGTCGGGGGTGAACATCATCGTGCGTTCGCCGTCGCGGACCGGATAACCGCCGCGGTCGTCGGGGGTGGCGGAGCCGGGCACGGGGAAATTGACCGAGCGAAAATAGCGCTCGGCATCCTCGTAGGTGGTGCCATAGGGGCGCATTGTCGCGCGGGCACCGAGTTGGTAGGCGTCGCCGTGTTCGGAACAGGCCTCGCGGGCCAGGCGCTGGACCGGCAGGATCCCGTGGCGCGACTCGATGGCGTTGTGTTCGCGGCCGTACCAGCCTTCCCATTGGCTGTGCTCGGCGTCGTTGACGATCCAGGACCAGCCGGCTTTGGCCCAGGAATGCACTTCGGCCTCGCGCAGTTTGTGCCAGGGTATGTCGTTAAAGCCGCCCAATAACGGTGGGGTCTTCTCGACCGACTCGCTCTGGTCGAGAATGGCTTTGAGTGAATTGCGGGTCGGGTTGAGGGCGTAGTCATACGCGCGTTGGGCAAAAACCTCCGCGCTCAAGGGACGACTGCCGCCGATAGCTTCGATTGCGTCCACTGAAATCACCTCCATGTGTTGCTATAATGCGATAGGTCAGATTCGGAAGGAGAAAAAATCGCGTACGGGCGGGATACTGGCAAGCCGAGTTTGCCGGAATCTGTGACAGCGGCTACTTTCGGCCGATGGTGAACGAAGAAGCTTCCATCCCCGTTGAGTCTAACGCTGAAGTAACGATACGGGCTCTGGTGCTGGGTGCGTTGCTGGCATTTTTCCTCAACCTCGCCTGCCCCTATACCGTGCTCGTGCTGCAAAACGCCGGTTTGACCTCCGACTATATCACGGCGGGGGCAATGATGGTGTTTATACTATTGGTCGGCCTGGTCAATCCGCTATTGAAAGTAGTGCGCCGATCCTGGGCGTTGCGCACGAGCGAGTTGGTCGTCATTTATGCAATGATGATCGTCGCCTCCGCGATACCGACCTGGGGCCTGGTAACCAACCTCTTCCATATTCTCACCCGCCCCTTTTACTACGCCACGCCTGAAAACCGCTGGGTCGATCTCGTGCAGCCGCTGATCCCCGCCTGGTTGGCGCCGCGCGATCCGGAGGTGGCGCGTTTTTTTTACGAAGGGCTGCCCGACGGAGTTGGAATTCCCTGGGGAGCTTGGTTGGTGCCGCTATTGGCTTGGGGCAGCGCGATGTTGGCGGTCTATCTGCTAATGATTGCGACGATGGTCATTTTTCGTCGGCCCTGGGTGGAACAAGAACGGCTGGTTTTTCCGCTCGCGCAGTTGCCTTTGGAGATGCTGCGCGGCAATGACGAGGGCATCTTCCCGCTGATCTTCCGCAATCCGCTGATGTGGGTCGGGTTCTCGCTGCCCTTTGCGATCCAAATGCTTGACGGACTCAACCACTACTTTTTTTTCGTGCCGGAGATCCGCTTGTTATTCGACCCGTTATTGCTTTTTCGCGATAGTGTGCGGTTGAATATATTCGTCAATTTCGCCATCATCGGCGTCACGTATTTTCTCAACCTCAATGTCGCGTTCTCGGTGTGGTTTTTTCATCTTTTGAGCCGCTTCCAAACCGGACTCTTCAATATTATTGGTTTCCAGATTAAGGGGCACAACGAGGCCTTGACGGGGTCTTCGGTCGCCTTATCGCACCAGGGGATGGGGGCGATGCTGGTATTGGTCGTCGCGATTGTGTGGACGGCCCGGGATCATCTGCGCCGGGTTTGCCGGGCGGCGTTTATGCGCGATGGCGGGGTCGTTGACGGCGACGGTGACGAGATCCTCTCTTATCGGGCGGCGGTGTGGTTGTGGATCGGCTGTGCGGCTTATTTCTTCGGCTGGTTGCTTTTCAGCGGTGCACCGCCCTTAGCGGCGGCGGTTTTCTGCTTCGGGGCTTTCGCGATCTTCTTGGCCATAGCCCGTGTCATCGCCCAGGGCGGGGTCGGTTTCACCTCGTCAACGATGCTGCCCCAGCCTTTCACCGTTTATACGCTGGGGACTGAGATGATCGGCTGGAAAGGGCTGGCTTCGATCAGCTTGAGTTATTCTTGGGCGGCGGAGATGCGCACTAGCGTCATGGCTTCGGCGGCCAACGCGCTCAAATTGGCGCATAACAATCGGGCGAATCACCGGCGTTTATTCTGGGGGTTGCTCATCGCCGTCGTCGTCGGTCTGATCGGCGCGTCCTGGATCACGCTCTACTTGAACTATACGCACGGCGGGATCAATCTGCGGCAATTCGGCGTACCGTCGTTGGCTTATCGTTTTCTCGAAGACAAGATCAACAACCCCATCGGCTGGGAACATATTCGGCCACGGTTATTTTTTACCGCCGTTGGTGCGGCGTTGATGGGTGGTTTGATCTATATGCAGCATCATTTTCTGTGGTGGCCGTTGCACTATATCGGTTTGCCGGTCAGCGACAGTTGGGTGATGGGGGTGGCCTGGTTTTCGGTTTTTCTGGGGTGGATATTGAAGGCGGTTATTTTCAAGTTCGCCGGAACCCGGGGGTATGTGACCTACAAGCCGCTATTTGTGGGGTTGATCGCGGGACAGTTGATGGGTGGGGCGGTATGGATGGTGGTGGATTTTTTCTTGGGGGAGATGGGCAATGTGGTGTTTGTAGGGGTGCGGTGAATGGTTGATGGTTGCTTGTAATTTTTTAATATTGTAATCATTGGGCGTTGTGCGTGGGGGAATTTTAGTATGCGCACGCGTCACTACGCGATACGTGCCCTGCGGGAGCTCGTTTTACAAATCCTGCAAAGCTCCGAGGGCAGTTCCCCTACGCCGCATCCTGCGGCTTCGGGGACGGCAAGTCGCTGCGAGTGGACACACTAAAATTACCGCATAGCGTTTTTGTAGAGTTCCCAATAGGGAGAACGGGCTTGGGTGATAACCATTTTTCGCAAGTTGATATTTTGCAGATTCCCTCAAGGAGAGAATGAGAGTGAGTGATCGTGATAAGGTCTATAGGGGCGCGGCCATCGGTTGGACCGGTCGGGGCAATTGGGGGCATGGGTTGCATCTTGGTTTGAAGCATCACGAGCGGGTTGAGGTCGTAGCGGTTGCAGATGAGGGCGAGGAAGACAGATTGGCTAAACAGGCGGAATTGTCTGCGCCCAAGGCCTATGCCGATTGGCGGGAGATGCTGCGAGAAGAACAGCCGGAGATCGTCACGGTGGGGCCGCGGTGGACCGACAATCATCTGGAGATGGTAATGGCCTGCCTGGAAGTAGGGGCGCATGTGTATTGCGAGAAGCCGATGACTTGGAACTTGGCCGACGGTGATGAGATCGTGGCGAAGGCGAAGGTGAAGGGCAAAAAGGTCGCGGTGGCGCATCAGGGTGCGTATTTGTCGCGCATACAGCATGTAAAGGAGATATTGGCGGCGGGGCGGATTGGTGAGGTACAGGCGATCTATGCACATGGAAAGCAGGATCGGCGCGGCGGTGGGGAGGATATGGTCGTGTTGGGCACGCATTTGTTCAATATGATGCGGCTTTTTGTCGGGGATGTGGATTGGATGTCGGCGCATATAACGCACGAAGGACGAGAGCTGGAAGTCGGTGATGTGCAGGAGGCGGATGAGCCGGTGGGGCCGATTGCCGGCGATTGCGTTAACGCTTATTTCGCGTTTAAGAGCGGTGTCGCCGGATTTTTTGATTCGCGGAAATTTACCGAAGGTGGCGGCAAGCGAATGGGGATGGAGATTGTCGGCAGCGAGGGCACGATTCTTTTGCGGGGTGGTGGCAGCGGGGTGGCGATGCTCTATCCGCACACGGTGCTGGATCCAGCGGATCAAGGACAGCGTTGGCAGGATATTGACGAGGTGGCCGATGAGCCGCTGAGTATGGGCAATGATCTGGCAATAGGCGACCTGATCGACGCGGTGGAAAACGACCGCGAACCCATTTCGAGCGCACGTGACGCCGTGGCGGCGCTGGAGATGATTCTTGGGGCGTACGAGGCACAAATCACCGGCGCTAGGGTGCATTTTCCCTTACAGCGCCGGCATCCATTGCTCGCTTGGGGAGAGGGATTCTATGGAAGCTAAACTCGTTCCACACGAAGTTATACCCTGCGACCAACTGCCTGCTGGGCAATATCGCGATCTGCCGGAACCGCCGAAATGGCGCAAAATGGTCGGTCCGAGCATTCTGCTGCTGGGTTTGTCGTTGGGCAGCGGCGAATTTGTGCTTTGGCCTTATATAACCTACAAATTCGGCTTTGCCGTATTCTGGGCCTGTATGGTCGGGGTGCTGACGCAGTACTTCATAAATATGGAGATCGAGCGCTGGGCGCTGGCGACCGGAGAGACGGCTATAACCGGATTTTGCCGTCTATGGGGTGGATGGGCCGGAATTTTCTTGCTGGCTAATGTTATACCGTGGATGTGGCCGGGTTGGGCTTCGGGGGCGGCGACGATCTTGACATGGGAACTGGGCGGTGACGAGAGCGTGCGCGTCGGCTATTCGATTGCGAGTTTGTTTTTAGTGGGGCTGGCGCTGAGCTTGGGGCCAGTGGTCTACAATACGGTGGAGCGGATACAGACGGTATTGGTCGCCTTGGTGCTGGTATTTTTGCTGGTCATCTTTTTTCTTGTCGTTGAGCCTGTTCACATCTGGGAGATGTGCAAGGGGATCGTCAATATCGGCTATATACCGGAGGAGATGGAGTTGCCGCTCTTTTTGGGGGCGTTGGCCTTCGCCGGGGCCGGTGGCACGATGAATCTGGTGCAAAGCGATTTTATTCGCGACAAGGGCTATGGGATGGGCGCCTATGTCGGACGGTTGACCAGCCCGTTGACCGGTAAAGAAGAAGCTGTAGGTGATATTGGTTATCACTTTGAGCAGACCGAGCAAAATATGCGGCGTTGGCGCGGCTGGTGGCTGGCGGCCAATCGCGAACACCTGATCACCTTCTATGGGCTTTCGGCCCTGTCGTTGATGCTGCTGTCGCTGATCGCCTATGCCACCGCTCGACAGGCTCCGGGATTAGAACAGGGTTTGGGGTTTATCGATGCCGAAGGGGATTTTATTGCCGGGCAGCACGGTGGTTTTTTCAAACATCTCTTCAACTGGATGGGTATTGCGATCCTGCTGACGACGGAATTGGGACTATTAGACGCTTGCGCGCGGATTTCTACCGATATCATCAAGATTAATTGGTTGCGCGAAAATGAAAAGTGGAGCAAGAACCGACTCTATTTCTTATTGCTCTGGGCGCAGATTCTTTTTGGTACACTGATCATGCTCTCGGATTTTAACAAGCCGGTGCAGTTGTTGATACTCAGCGCTTCGCTCAATGCAGGGGTAATGCTGATCTACTCAGTATTGTTGTTGTGGATGAACAATCGCGTGCTCAAAGGCCCATTGGCGATGCATCCAACGCGTTTTTTGGCGTTGATCTGGTCTTGCGCCTTCTTTGGCTATTTTACTTTTGTTACGATACAAAGTCAGTTGCCCAAACTTTGGCATTAAGGACTATGCTTGAAATTCGGCGTATTATGGACGAATTATCCGTTTTATTGCATTTAATTTTTTAAAAAAACGGCTATAAAATACCCACTTAACTCGGTGTTAGGATAATTCAAATTATAGTTTGACAAGCTATAATCGGCTATTTATGCTATGGGGCATTAAAATGTCCCGCTGAAGATTGCAATTGAGCGGGCACTGGGAAAATAAATCATACGTCAAGCTTTCACTTCATCTCGCACAACTCATGGGAGAGCAACCATGCACATCGAGAAGAGGAAGTGGCGGGTCGTGCTTTGGGCGACGCTTATTAGCGCCTTAACAGCACTACCTGCTTTAGCCGGCAATGGTAAGATCGCCGGTGTGGTGCAGGACGGGTCTGGGCAGGCCTTGCCCGGCGCGAATGTAGTCGTCGAAGTCGGCGGCGAGAAAGTCGGCGCGATCGCCGACGACAAAGGCCGCTACTTCTTACTCAATATTTCGCCCGGAATGTATGCTGTCAAAGCTAGTTATATCGGGCATCAAGCCACCATACAGACGGGCATACAGGTTCGACTCGATCTAACGACTCTGGTCGATTTTGATCTGCCGACGGCGGCGATACAGGGCGAGGCGATGGTAATTACCGCCGATGCACCGCTCGTAGAGCGATCGTTGACAACCAGTCGGGCCACAATTGGCCAGGCGGAACTGAACAATACGATGCCGGTCGGCGATCTTCAGGATCTGATCAATACTACGCCGAGTGTCTTTCGCGGCTACATCCGCGGTGGCCGCAAGGCCGAGGCCAAGGTGTTGGTCGATGGTATTGATGTGTCTGATACCTATTTTCGCGCCGGCGAAGGGGCTAATACTTACAATCCGTATACCGATGTGAACCGCACCTCGGATGGGGAGTTTACTGCCGTTGGCATTAATGCAAGCAATGTGCAGACCTTGGACATCATCGCCGGAACCTTCAATGCCGAATATGATGCCGCTAGTGCTGGGATTATCAATGTGGTGACTCGTGAGGGCGGTGATGAGTTAGAAGGGAGGGTGTTTTTCCGCATGGGCATGGGCGGTAATCGCAACTCCGGTGCCGAAGTATACGACGGCTTGGTTAATCCCAAGCCTGCCGAAGACGGCACGGTCGACAAAACTACGTACTACAATTTGTACGAAGAGGCTCGTGATGGACTATTGGCGTCGGAGGACGCCGCAGAAAAAGCCAAGGCTGAAAAGTATTACACCTTTAAACCGTCTGACGTGACCTATGGTGACAATCCGGCGACAGAATTTGAACTGTCGCTCGGCGGTAAGTTGCCGCTGCCCAATACGAACTTTTACCTAACGACGCGCTATCTCAACGACGAAGGGCACTTACCTAATTCCTTGAATCGTTCGTTGCGCCACTCGTTAAAATTGACCCACCGAGCCGGCGATAATCTCAAGCTTTCCGGTAATCTTATGGTGGATGATGGCGGTGAGTTGGGTGGCTGGGTAAACCGCAACTTCAGCGGGAAGATGGCTTATTATCCACAAGGCGCCTTGGGCAACAAGAAGCTTGGTACCATGGCTTATTTGGGTGCCAATTACTCGATATCTTCCAGTACTTTCCTTGATGTCAAGCTCTCCAGCGTCACCCGGTCAAGTTCCTTTGGTTATTCGGATGACAACGGTGATGGTGTTGTCGAAACTAGTGAAAACGGTGACTTCATCTTTATCGACAGCAAGGAGAAATCGGAGAAATATCTCGGCGTAGATGGCAGCGGAGCCGATGCCAACGGTGATTTCACGTTTTTTACCACCAACCCAGGAAATTCGAAAAATTTCGATCTGCCTTTTGGCGCGAACCAGTACCGACTGGCACAGCCGGGCTTCTTTTTTGAGGAGCTTAACCGCGATGTGACTCAACTGAAGGCTGATCTAACACACCAGCTGAATTTCAATCATCAGGTCAAGGTGGGTGGATTATACCGTATGCACAATGTTTCTCAGCTGATGCAGCGGACCCAAGTCACGGTGGGGTATAGCAACTTACCCTTTGAAATTGGTGAATATCAACGCAAGCCGAAAGAGATGGCGCTCTATCTGCAGGATAAGATAGAGTATGAGGGTATCGTAATAAATGCCGGTGTGAGGTTGGATGGGTTAGATGTTGATGCCGAGCAGATTGCCAATTTCTTTGAGCCCTCTGTCGAAGCCGAACATACGTATGGTAATGGCCAGACCCAGACCTATCGTAAACCAGTGCGGAATGGTCAGGTTGATACCAAGTGGTTTCTGCAGCCAAGGCTTGGAATCTCTCACCCGATCAGCGAGAATGCGGCCATGCACTATTCGTGGGGCAAATTTTATTCCCCTCCGTCGTTCTCTACGCTATACGATGACTACGGCAGTTTCGCCAACCCCTCGTATCCCACGATCTTCGATGTCAATGCCGATCCTACCACGGCGACGGCTTATGAGATGGGGCTGCAGTACAGCTTCCACCCCGACTATTTGGCAGATGTCACGGCCTATTACCGCGACATCGAAAATTATGGACATCTATCTTTTACGGTTAGTCCGGCCAATGCTGGTTTTGCCAACTACAACTTAAATACCACGGGTGGCTACGCGGATAGTCGCGGTATTGAGTTCGGGATAGAGCGGCGGTCAAATAGCCGTATTAATGGGCGCTTTAATTACGCTTATAGCTACATCAAGGCGTCGCGAAGCGGTAACAACGCAACGCCTTTTCCCGACCGTCGGTCGTTTTCGCACAAAGCCGATGGCGATGAAGTGGCCTTGCAAACGGGGTTGGATAACAAGCAGGCCTTTAATACCTACCAAGCAAACGTCAACGGTGGTGGAAATCCGTTGGTCTCCGGTTTTGATCGCACCCATCGGGTTGGCTTGACTGTGCTGGCCAAGCTTCCTGCGGCGATCGGCTTGGCGCTCATCACCACGGCCGAGAGTGGTTTTAATTACAATGTCACGGCGACGACCGAAGATCCCAGGGCTCGCGAAAGTGCGACGGCACCTTGGAATATGCGCATGGATCTTCGCTTTGATCGCGGCATCAGCGTCGGCGGCAATAAACTCGGCGTGTTTTTGGAGGTCCGCAATCTAATGGATCGTGAGAATATTCTAACCTTCGACAACCGCAATATACCGAGCCAGACCAAATGGGAAGAAGACGGAGATCCCACGGGTGATCTAAACCGGGCCTTCACTCGTGAGAGTCAGGCCATATATGATATTCCCCGGATCGCCAACCTCGGCATAACGGTAGACTTCTAGGAGGATTTGAAAATGACTGGACGCAAAGGAAGAGTGTTGCTGGTTGTGGCAGCCTCGCTCATGGTCGTGGCCGGTGGGGTTGCCGCCAAGGAGGGGGGCGTCTTTACCGCCGGTGACATCTGGGAGTCGTTCCTGCCTAGCAATGCAGGACGCTATTATGGTGGAGAGGTGGATAATCCGCTCAAGAGCTATGATCTGTTCCGTATCGGTAATTGGGATCGTCAATGGACTACGCCGACACAGATGTATCCCGGTGGCGAGAATTTGCATATGCCGTGGGGGCAGGATCTACAGATGTCAGAATATAGCCCGGATGAGATCAATAATTTCACTGACTCAACCGCTCCAAGGGCTAAACAATATTTACACGGTTTCTACACAAATAATCTGGCTGGTGCCGGTGACGGGAATCGCGATTATACCAGTCCGGGCGCAGAGTGGGTCGATGGCGATCGCAACGAGATGCAGTATAAGGGCAGTATGCCGACGAACCTAGGTGTCGATGTCAAGTGGCGCATGCGCCAGTATGCGGCCAACCACGCCAACCTCAACGATTTCATCATTGTTGAGTTAGAATTGACGAATACTGGACTTCTCGATGCCGATGGCGATGGCGTTGCCGAGCGAAGCGATAATCGCATCAATGCGTTGACCCTGCACATGCAGAACGAACCGATTAATTCGATGAGTAATAGGAACAATGGGCGGCGTGGCGCTTCGGGTTGGTTCACCGGTCCAACATCGGGTTATGACGCTACTGCTGATGCCGACGGCGAACCCTGGGACGTACCGGTAGTTTTTACAGGGCCCTCGCCCAGTAAACTCAATGAACCACATCCGGTGTTTGGTGGTGACCGCGGTTGGGCGGCCGACGACAAGCGTAAACTGGGCGGTACCATGAATCGCCGTGGTTACTATTACGATATCCACAATGGCATGCAGTGGATTGCGGCTAAACAGGGCGCGATGCCTACGATCGGTAGCAATGCCGATCAAGCGGATAAGCGGACCATTTACGACAGTCATCCGGTGGGTGCAGGAGGGCAGAAGGGCTGGTTTACTTCGGTGCTCAAGGATGATGGTGGTCGCGCCGATCCGCGCATGAGTCATATTTATGCCATGAGTTCATTTTTTAATGGCGATACAATTGGTAGCCGCGTATGGGACAAGGGCGCATCGGTTCAAAATGAGAGTGCGCTTCAGCCCGATCCGAACTGGTTTGATCCCACACATCCCGATATCGTCGCGGGTGATCCGCTGTCGTTCATCAATGCGGTTCGCCCTGAAGGCGAGCGCGGACAGCCACTCGGCGACATGAAATACAATGGCACATTCGTGCAAAACTGGGAGGTCGATCCGAGTAAGTCTCTGGGCGATCAGCCGGATTGGGCGTGGACGCATGGTTACACCATAGATCATGGTTTTGACGGACAACTATTAGTAGGTGTTGGCCCCTTTTCGCTGGAAGTCGGCGAGACCATGACCGTGGTTTTGGTAGAGTATGCGGGGTTCCGCTTGCAGGGAGTTCGCAAAGCGCGCTCGACGGCTCAGTGGGTCTATGAGAACAACTTTCAGGTGCCGACACCGCCGGCTACTCCCGACATCCAAGTGGCCCCCAATACCGACGTTAAGATCGATATTAAATGGGACGATGTAGCAGAGGCATCCGCTGATTTTGCGGGCTACAAAGTATATCGTTCGGCGCTCTTTCCCAAGGTCGATTCGCAGCAGGTGGGCATCCGCATCGTCGATAGCTATCACGAGCAAACGGTTGAGAATCCCGATGATGGGACGCTGGCGGAATTCGGCGAAGCCAACAACCCGAATATCAGTTCAGCGGCCTACAAGCCTCAAGAGTCCGCTGCGTGGGGCCCTTATCGCTTGATTAAGCACATACCGGCCAGCGAACTCGGGATGTATCTCAATGACGATGCCGACAGTGGGATGTATAAATATAAGTTTGCCGATGAAAGCGATCTGGTGACGTTTGGATTCACCTATTACTACTATGTTGCGGCTTACGACAACGAATCCGGCGAGATAAACGGCATGCCATTTAGCTCGCTCGAGACGCACAGGCACAATTTCAATGGCCGCGACGGTCTGTGGAAAAACACCTATCACTATGCGACGGCTTCCACAAATTTCCCTGTCGATCTGGCGGGAGAAAAAGGTATCGGTGCTCCGTTTGTGCTCAAATCGCCGCTGGTAGCTGCCTCGCAGTTGAAAGACGGCAGCCTCAAGGTCCGGGTTCGACCGAACCCGTATAAGCGAGGTGCTTTGCACGATACGGGCACTGAGCACAAGATGCTTTTTAGCAATCTGCCGACCGCTACCGAGATCACGATTTTCGACGTTTCGGGCCAGGTAATAGACCTCCTGCGCTTTAATGGCACTAACGCCTTCGATGGTACATTATTTTGGGATATGTTTTCAAAAGATGGTATTGAAGTGGCGAGTGGTCTCTACATCTACGTGGCTGAGTATCCCGGCGGGTCGCAAACCGGGCACTTTGCCATCCTGCGCTGAATTGATAAAGGAAACGGAGATTTAAGACATGCAATTAATAAAGATTATCATCGCGTTGGGAGTAGTCGGACTTGTAGCCGTTGCTCAGCCGTCTGAAGCAGGTGTGCGGAAATCCGGTCTTACTGGTGCCGCTTTTCTCAAAATAGGTGTCGGTGCACGGGCCACGTCGCTGGGCTCGGCCTACACCACGGTAACCGGAGATGTTAACCAGATGTTCTGGAATCCGGCCGGTACCGCTCTCGACCAAGGCGCGAGTCAGGTGCTGCTGTCGCATAATGACTGGATCGCAGATCTTGCTCACGACGCGATTGGGTTTACACGCGATATGGGAGACCTTGGAACATTCGGACTCGGAATTGTTACCATGGGTTTGAGTGACATCGCTGCTGATCGCGATGAAGTTCCGCAATTCGTATTGGAGGCGGGTACTTTCCAGCCCAACGATATGGCAACGGCAAACAGTTACAGTTATCGTGATCTTGCGATTGGGCTGACCTGGAGTCGGCACGTCACTGACCGGCTCGACATGGGGATTACTGGTAAAATTGTACGTCAGTCGATCGATGGTTTGAGTGCCAGTGCCTATGCGGTTGACCTCGGCGCAATTTATCGCACCGAGTTCTATGGTACTCGAATCGGTGCGCGGATCAATAACTTGGGCAGCGACCTGAAATTTTACGACATTGGTGCCCCCTTACCTTTGCTTTTTAGCATTGGTTTGGCAACTGATCTGGTAGACAATCGGGACGCAGGCACGCGGATTACGCTACTCGCCGACGCCACCAAGCCCCAAGATGCCGAGCAACTGCTATTTACTGCAGTCGAAGTTGAATTATTCGATATGCTGCAGTTGCGTAGCGGTTACAAATACAATTACCAAGGCGTCTTGGGCAGTCGTGGTTTCCAAGATCAGAAAGTCGATGAAGTGGATGGAACTTCCTATGATGTACCGCGCACCGAGCAGGGGATGACGGCCGGAGTTGGACTTGCATTGGGCATGGGCGGTTATGACGCTACGGTCGATTATGCGTTCACTTCGTTCGGGATCTTGGATAGTGTACACCAGTTTTCTCTGCAGTTCAGCTTCTGAGTACTGCAAAGAAATGTCGTTTAGATTAGCCTCCGGGGCGGCCTCGCTCCGGGGGCTTTCTCTTTGCCTGGGGGTGACTGGTGGCTTTAGCCTCTAGTTTTATCACTCTACTGATGCTGTCGGCAATGGTGTTTGCTATGCCGGCAGCGTCCACCGGGCTGATAACCGAGGGGTTGCGTCGTACGGTGACTGCGTTGGCGGCACCCGCTTCGCGAGTGACTGGTTATCCAGGGGCCGAGAGTGCCGAGCGTTGGTTGACTGCTGAGTTACAGCGCATGGGCGTGGGGGAGATATATCGGCACCCGTTTCCGGTGCCGATACCGATCGATCAGGGATTTCGGCTTGCATACGGCGCCGAATCCCTTGAGTTGTTTGGGCTGTGGCCGAATCTGGTGCGCACGCCGACTATCGCAGCATCTGGAATCAAGGCTAAATTGGTCTATTGCGGAGACGGGAGCCTTTTTGAAGGGCAACCGATTGCCGGGCGGATCGTGCTATTGGAATACGATTCGGGATCGGCCTGGGTCGATGCCTTCCACTTGGGTGCCGAGGCCGTTATCTTGCTCGAGCCTGGCGAGACAAATCGCAAGCAGGCCGAACAGACATTTCTCGACGTCCCCGCGGATCTGCCTAGGTTGTACGCTAGGGCAGAAGAAGCGGGCCGTTTACGGACCCTGGCGGCCGCGCAAGCTGAGGTTAGCCTGCGAGGCCGGATGGTCTGGCGTGAACGGCAGGCGCATAATATCGTCGCGATGGTTCCAGGCAGTGATCCCACGTTGAGAGGCGAAGCGGTTCTACTCACCGCTTATTACGACGCCATCTCACCGGTCCCGGCTTTGGCACCGGGTGCGGAACAGGCCGCTAGTGCTGCCGTATTGATTGAACTGGCGCGATATTTCGCGGCGCATAGGCCGCAGCGTACCGTCGTGCTAGTATGGACGGCCGGTCACTTTCAGAATATGGCGGGGATGCGCCACTTGATGCCGGTGCTGATGGCCGCCGCTGGGCGGCGGTCTGGTGAGGTGCCGGATTCTGAACTTCTGCAGCGCCTAAGTGCGCTAGACCTTCGCTTTATTGCTGGCTTGGACCTCTCGTCGCACAGTCCTGTGCTTGGTGTTTTTCGACCGCGCGCACCATATCGCACGTCATTGCAGGCCCCGCCGATCACGGCGCGTTTGATGGGACTAGTCGGAGAGTATGAGGATTCAGTCCTCGAAGGGCGACAACTGCTGGTGAACGGCTTGAAACAGGACTTTGCTCGTCAGGGCTTAGGCAGTATGGCTCTGACCGTCCCGTACGATGTATCGGTGGCCGCACTGGCCGGAGCTCCGGCGCTAGTATTCGCCACCGTTAACGATAGTCGGGCAGCCATCGATGCGCCGACTGACTGGCCAGGTGCGGTCCGTTTCGATTGGCTGGCGGGGCAGGTCGAGTTACTGCGGTCGGTGGTCCCCGAACTGGTTGACGATCCTCAGTTGGACCGATGGGAGTGGGGCAACGATGCATTTGGCACCATCCGCGGCGATGTAGTCCACTACGGCCCACGCAGTTACTTACCTGACTTGCCAACGTCCGGAGCACTTGTGCGGGTTCGGCTACGTCAGCCGACGTTGGCCGGCGTACGGCCAGATTTTTGGGCTGCGGCCGACGATTCGGGGCGCTTTGTTATTCCCGGTGTGGAGGCGGGTCTGATCTATACCCAGCCGGTGCGCTTGGAAGCTTATCGGCTCGATGGAGAGACCGGCGAGGTGACCGACGCGCCAGACTGGGGAGTCAATGGAGAGCGCAAGTTACCTGGTCGCTCGTTGACGCTGTTGATGGACGCTACTGAAGAAGAGGTACAAATCGTCACCGCCCCGCTGAAGGGCACCACGCTATTCGGTCTTTTTGACCCGCGCAACTTGCTGACCCCAGAGCGATTGCAAGTGGTCGATGCCCGGATCGAGGCTGAACCGAGTATATTCGGAGCCTGCTTGCCGTTGACCGCGCCTGAAATGGATCTCTTCGGTTATGCAAACCGGGTCGGGTCGTGGACTGAGTCGGTCGGTGTGCTCTTCGCCAAGCCAGGATCGCGCTTCAAAGGGGTGATGGCGACCGGGCGTTATGGTTTGGGGCGTCGCTTATTATTGCTCAATGGCTCGGCTGACACCCCGGAGGGTAAGGGCTACGAAGTCACGGAGCAGGGACGGTTAGTGGAGACGACCTATCGAGTGGCGCAAGATATGTACTGGTTAAATGCGGCACGGATCGGCGAATTGCAGAGCCACGGGGTGCGCAATGATCGCCTGACGGCTTTTCACGAGCGTTCGGCGCAATTGCTCGAAGAGGCAACAGAGGCCCGCGCCGAGCTTAGGCATCGGGATTTCTTCGATCGTGCCCGTCGCGCTTGGGCATTGGCGGCGGCGACGTACCGCGATGTCGACCGCACGCAATCCGGTGTGGTGCAGGGGGCACTTTTTCTGTTGGCGGCGTTGATCCCCTTTGCACATTTCGCTGAGCGCTTGGTCTTTGGTTTCGCCGATTTGCGGCGGCAGGTCCTAGGGTATTTTGCACTCTTTCTCGCCGGTTTCGCCGCGTTGCGCTATTTGCATCCGGCCTTTGAACTGTCAATTTCGCCGGTGGTCATCCTGCTCGGATTTGTTATTCTCGCCCTAGGGATATTGGTAACTGGTCTGGGCATGGCGAGGTTGAACCGCGAGTTGCAAGAGTTGGGCAGCAAGAGGCGCGGGCGGGCGGCGGTCAAGCGCGGCGGCATGGTGACCACCTCGATTGCCGTGGGCTTGGCGCATATGCGGCGGCGGCCTTGGCGCACAGGGCTGACGTGCGGAACGTTAGTGTTGTTGACCTTTTCGGTGCTTTCTTTTACCTCGATCCGCGCTTCGCTGCGGACGAATCGGGTGCAGATCGGTGTTGGTGCGGCCTATGACGGCGCGGTGGTCAGGATGCCGGGATGGAAGACGATGGAACTCGAAGGCTATCACATGCTGCGCGATTGGTTCGGGACGCAACGAGTCGCGCCGCGGGCATGGAAGGCCGTGACATCGCTGTCGTCTTCGTATCGGATCGAGCGCGATGATCGCGAAGGCGCAGGGCTCGGTGTGTGGGGTTTTACCGGTTTAATGCCGCAGGAAGGTAATTTGACAGGGCCGCAGCAGGGTATAGTGGCCGGGCGGTGGCTTGCGGAGGGCGAACAGGATGTCTGTTTGTTGCCGGTCAGCTTGGCTGATTCGTTAGGTATCGATGCGGCGGGTTTGCATGGGGCTCGGGTGCGGATTTTTGGCGAGGTTTTTCGGGTGGTGGGTTTGCTTGCCGATGATGCGCTCGACCGGCCAGATCTCAGCGGCGAATCGCTGACTCCGCTCGATCCGGAGGCACAACAGCCGACCGAGGCCAAAGTCGGCGGCCAGGGCGGTCAGTTACAACCTTTTGCGCATCTGCCAGGGGCCTCGACCC
>Ga0233434_1001513_pt1 | contig 22480 bp, 22 predicted proteins | sample SI_122_August201_4_FD_182738 | JGI IMG/M metagenome (GOLD analysis project Ga0233434, IMG submission 182738) | Seawater microbial communities from Saanich Inlet, British Columbia, Canada - SI_122_August2016_120_MG | ecosystem: Environmental > Aquatic > Marine > Inlet | place: Canada: British... | reverse complement strand
GAAAGTATAAAATTAAACCAGAATAAGAAGAAGGCTTCTTAGGATGTTCTATATAAGAAATTTTAAAAAGTTGTCAGAGGTTTTGGGGTGTTAAAATATTCGATTTGAGTTTCACGATAATTATAAATATTACTAACTGTGCTACAAGGGCCATATGATGTATTCTCACACAAAATAACCCTTGACAGGTTGATTAATTTTACCATTTTATCTAACGGATATTCATGCAATGCGCCAAAATGCATTATATAATTTCTCCTATAATTAACACAGTACATCATTTTTATCAGAAAAAAAACAGTGGTTATTTTTTCCAATGACACGTGCCTATTACTTGATACAGATAGGTCAACAAGTTCACCGATAGAATTAATCGCGTCAAATAAAACTATATTGTCATTAGTTATAGCCTGAAAAGTTGGATGATTAAATAATACAAAAGTAAAGCGGCAACCACACACTTTATTTAACTCTAGGCACAATGGAATTACCGAGTCTATCCCAACTATCTTATTTTTTAATAAAACATATATTTTTTTATTTTTCATACAATATTCTAAAAACTTAAGATCGGTATCTATATTGCGCTTATTATATAGATTCAAGATTTTCTAATTCTTGCATTTTCCATACTTTGGCATACCATCCATTTTGTTGCAATAATTTTGAATGTGAACCTGACTCTTTAACCTTCCCTTGTTTTAAAACAATAATATTATCTGCATACAAAGTACTTCTCAATCTATGCGTTATAATTATAATTGTGGTTTTTCTCTCTGCATGTATTTTATAAAGTGCCTGCATAAACACATCTTCTGACTCAGCATCTAAATTACTGGTCGGTTCATCTAGAATTAGAATCGGAGCTTTTTTTACCAATACTCTAGCGAGATCGAGTCGTTGTCTCTGACCACCAGAGAGCTTAACGGCATCTTCCCCTAGAACAGTATCGAGTCCTTGTGGCAGGTCGTTTATAAATTCTTCCGCACCTGCTAAGCGCACCGCCTCCAATATCTCATCATGAGTCACATCCGCTTTTCCGTACGATATGTGATTTTTAACTGTACCATCAAATATTTGTGGTGATTGTGATGCGTAAGATATCATCTTCCTAAGGCTTTTTAATGTGTACCTTCCAATATCTGAACCGTCGATACATATGAAACCTTTAGTAGGTAATCGTAAACGTGGTAATAAATCAATTAATGTTGACTTACCACCTCCTGATGGACCAACCACTGCTGTCATTTTACCTGCTCTAAATTCAATTTCAATATCCTTTAACGCATAGCTCTTGCTAGTTGGATAAGAATAACTTACATTATGAATTAATAATGATTGCTTTAACTGATTCACATCATCTGTCCCTATATCACCTTCTATAGAGTCCTTCATTGACTTTAAGCGACCCTCTATCGCCTCTAAAGAGCCTAAAACACCCTGTAATTTCTGCCAATCAGATACAATCCCTTTTATAACTGGCAATAACCGTAATACAATAACCAAGTACAAGCCGATAGTCTCAACTTGTAACTGTAATATAGCATAGGAAATATAAAGAAAAATTAAACTCACGCTAATTATAATGGGTTCCATTGATATACTAACTTTTGCACTTAAAATAGCAGAAAACATATTGTGTTTACGTTGTGCATGTGTTAATCGATAAAACTCTTTTTTTTCTGCCTTTTCAGTTCCTGCTAAACGCACTAAACGAGGTGACCGCAATCGACCAACTAAAAATTCTGACATAGTTGTATTTGCACTGACAATATTACGACCTGTACTTGCACTCTTTTTAACCCATATATTGGATACTATAACTACAAAAAAGAAAGCAATAATAGACGCTAATGTCATTTTCCATGAAAGCAATAAAAGCACCAATAAGTAGCTAGCCAACATAATAAAATAAACTATTAATTGCATTGGTAACATCGCTGCCATAACAGATCCATTGACCTCTGTGGTAATTATGCTTACTAAACTTCCAACTGGAGTGTCATCATGATATGAAGTGTTTGCCTCAATATACCCATTAAATATACGGTTCCTTAGTGCTTGAGTAATACTCTGTCTAATTGCTGAACTATAAACAACTCTAAGATATATTAATACTTGGCGACTAATAAAAAATCCAAATGACACTAATAACAGAATTGCCAGTGTCGGTTCAATACCAACAGAATAAAACCAATTTATCACATTTTCCCATAAGGATGAGTCGGCACCTAAGGCATCCAGATCACCCTTAAAATGAATAAACTGAAATATAGGCAAAAAAATTCCTATACCAAAAATTTCAGTTACTGTTGACAGTAAAGACAACAAGATAAGAATTCCAATAATACGATATGTCACACCTAGAGCAATAATACGGCTTAAATAATTAAAACTTAATTTCAATATCTACTCCTTATCTTCGATCAATCTATGTTTTGTAAGAATAACCACTTCTTCAATAACAAATTTAAGATTTTTATTTATTAAGTTAGCTATATCAAAAAGACTATGCTCCCCATCTGCATACGCAATAAAATTCGAGCGAGTAGTAATATCTCCCATATATCCTTTCTGGCTAATATTAGGACGAAGTCCGCGCTTACCAAGTTGTGGCTCACATTTGACATTTATTTTTGGAAATAAATTAACCTCAAAAGCATCAATAATAGTTTTCATCACATTAAATGACCCATTAAGCCCATCTGCAGTCACAACATCGAAATTATCCGCACTTGTATGATACTCTGGATACTCTCCATATTTGGTTCGACAAAATCCACAAAATGGTAAATCCACACCAGGAGAGCAGTATTGTCTCTCATCAGATCCTCTCTCTAAAAACGAGTATGTTGTTACATTATCAAGCCCAATAAGAGCTGATTGTAATGCGCTATCAGCCAATGTATTGCCAGTTCTCGACTCTACATGACTATATGCACGCTCATCTCCAACACAAGAAAGATTAAATCCGCAAATAACTTTATCCTGAAGACTTTCTATATTATTGCTCAAATATGCAATTGCGCCTATAGTTTCTGGCGCAAAAACAAATCGATATGTATATTTAGGGTTTTTATATTTTAATTTTATATATTGTATTAATGCAGTAGAAAGTACTGGACCTGATAGTTCATTATTAGCCATAGATGGGTGGCATACATATGTTGAGAAAAAAATCTCTTTACTACTAACACCTTCTATTACAAGATCTGCAATTTCTAAAGAGCCCGGACCTCTTTTAGCGTCTATCACCACATTATATTCCCCATCAGGCATACTTTTCTTATCATCATCTGACATACAAAAACCCCAAATATTGTTGTAATATGATGTCACATATGGAATAACATCTGGCTGATTTTTTTGAGTGTAAATATGCGGTAATAATTCGGCAAGAGGAAGATTTATATTACAAGGCACAGAATACCCTAATATGTGTAAATTATTCTTTGAGAACTCAGCAAATCTTTCGCCAGATTTGTGCTCAATATAAGCATCATAAATATTCCATTCATCAGGAATACTCCAGTCGAATACCTTTGTACCAGACTTAAAAGAGTGAATATTTAAATCTGAATTAATAGATTTTAGATAATAAAGCGTATTACGTGTGCCATGCCCTGTAAGAGATCGTGGATAATTCCAAAGATCTTTCATCCATCTAATCATTTGTAAACCTACGTTCATTTTTTTAATACAAAATTGTAAGATGCCCCTTTATGATTTTTACGCGGTATAACGACTTCGTCTATTTTTTCTTTTAACATAAGGATTTCAAATCCAGGAAGAAAAAACTTTTTAAACTCTTTCTCATTAAAAAAATGAACCCTGCCAACTCCAGCAAACTGCCCATATGGAATATCAAAATATGTATTGTCATCACTGTCTTTGGTTCCGAGAGTAAAGTCAGAATGATTAGTTGAAAACCAATCAATGCCAATAAATATTCCTTCTGGTTTAAGTATATCTAAAACGTTATCCATTGTATTTTTAATAGACATTCCTGTATTAAGAGTTACAGCTGAACGATCTACTACTAAATCAAATTTGAGATTGAAATCATAACTAGATGATTTTGTAAAATCACCTTTTATAACGCTATTTGATAAATCTGGAAAATTCATATGTATATGATTTACTGCAGTTTCACTGCCTTCTATAGCATAATAATTTACACCTAGAGACTTAAAGAATGGTATGTTAGCACCCACGCCACAACCAAGCTCTAAAACATTCAGTTTTGACATATCCTTCTTATTTTTGAAATAAATTGATACTAAGCTCACTAAGTCAGACCAAGGCCACAACGTATACTGATCGCCACTCTTATAAATACTTTCCCATTCTAATGAAAATCCATTTTCATTCATATTAAAACTTCCTCTATTTGATTTTAATTAGCCTTTAATGCATTTCTAATAAGAAATTTAATATTACTTATAGAATCTAACTGTGAAAAAACATCTTCAGTAAACTCAATGCTTATGTCATATTTATCTTCAATTTTTGAAATCAATGCAAGTGTATCAAAAGAATCTAGATGACCACCCGTAACTAAGTTATTAATTTCATTTAAACGATCCAATTGCACAACTTCATTCAATATAGCTTCTATTTCATTCTCAATATTAGACATATATATTTCCAGTTAATTCGTATATTTAACAATTAATTTTTTCCTGTCAATTTTACCATTTACATTCTTTGGTAAAATTTCTAGTTTGTATATAAATTTTGGCACCATATAACTCGGTAAAATTTTTAACAGTTCACTTTTGATTACTTTTGTATCTAAAAAAATCGATGAAGATATAAAACCAACTATTTTATGACTCCCGTTTTGATGAAAATACATTACTGCAGCCTCATTAATACTTTCATTTTGTAATAGTGCATACTCTATTTCATTAAGCTCAATTCTGTACCCCATATGCTTTATTTGCGTATCTTTTCTGCCTTCAAAATACAGCTTATTATCATTACTGTTAAATCTTACTAAATCGCCTGTTATGTAACTTTTTTGAGAAAAAAATTTATTAACTGGATTCTGAACAAAACTACCTTTTGTTTTCTTGTTGTCATTGTAATATCCGGAGCCAACTTGATCGCCCATTAAAACCAGCTCTCCAATTACATCACTACTAACTTCTTTATTCTTTTCATCTATTATTATATAATCAAAATTATCTAATAATTTTCCCAAAGGAGGTATGCCATTCATATCAAAGAAATCTTCTTGAGTTATTTGATATGAACTACATATGCAGGTACATTCAGTTGGTCCATAAACATTAAATATATCCATGCGGTTATTATACAACTCAAATAATTTATATAATTTCGGCTTTGGATAGCCCTCTCCACCAAATATAATCTTTTTTATATACCTTAAATTACCTACATCAAATATTTTTAACGTTTGAAAATATATTAGTAGTGATGGAACTGAGAACCATAAAGTGCATTTTATTTTATCAATTTTATTGATTAACTTTAATGGTTTTTTAACATCATCTCTAGAGAAAGGAACTAAACACGAACCAGTAAATAAACTTGTGAAAATGTCAAATACAGAGTTATCAAAAAAAAGAGGGTTGATATTTGTCAACCTTTCACCGGGGCCCAAATCAAATTCCTGCCTTGCCCACTCAATAAAATAAATTAAATTCCCATGTGTAATTGTTACCCCTTTGGGGTGGCCTGTTGAGCCAGATGTATACATAATATAGACTGGAAAACTACTTTCTACCGTCCATTGAAAGTCAATACTATTGCCTGGAAACTGATTAACTATCAGCTCTTCGCTTTCATTGTATATGTTGATGATCGATATATCAATATCAGAACAAGCATTACTTAGTCGATCATCTGCAATGATATATTTTGGGGCACAGTTATTAAAAATCTTATTTAATCGTGCAATAGGACTTTTACGATCAACTACACAATAAATAACCCCTATTTTTAAACAAGCAAGAATAGTTCCGTATGTAAATATTTTTTTTATACTGGAGATTGCAACAACATCTCCTTTCGAAAGGCCTTTACTTATTAAATAACGGGCTATTCTATTAGATAGACAATCAAGTTCTCTGTACGATATAAACTGATTCCTAATTATAATAGCATTTTCTTTTCCATATGCTTGCACTACTTCATCAAACCTATTTCCTAAATTATTTCCGCTCATTGTTTTTCTTATCTATTAGTAGTTAGAAAGTAATGCATGTCTTTTGACAGTCCTATTTGTATCGCATCAAATACTGAATTTGCATCGGCAATGCCAACAATTCCATTGCCTACTCTAATTTCATTTAATTTATTTCTAAAAAAAAGATCATCTCTTAATTTTTTATCATTAAACAAGAAATCTGTATACTTATCAAGATTTCTAGAAAAACAATACTGAGATGAACGATGTTTTTTGCCAGAATAGTCCATCACATTACCTATAAATTTCTTAAGAAATCGGTAATCCAACTCACCTATATTTTCATGGTAATATTGCTCAGCATAATGAACGAAAGTAGGATCGTACCCACTTGTTCCAAACGATATTAGCTTGGCATTAAACCCATGCATGGAAGAAAATACACTTTTACTGCCAAAACTATCATTTTCTAGAGTTTGTACTATTTCTCTTGCACTCTTGCCTTTAATTACCTGACTGAACATTGGGTCCATTGTGCGTAATGATAGATATTTATTTCTATAAAATTCAGAAAAAATACCTAGCTTACTTGGTGTATTAACAACATCAAAAATAAAATTTGATGAATCTTTACCCCAACTATAACTGTAAGTAGGAACTATTATAGTTCCATTTTTACCCACCAGATCATCAAATAACTTTACATAGTTGTTTAATAATTGTTGCTTATTTACTCCCGAAATAAGCTTTCCAAACCTCATTAAATCAACTTGTAAATAAATAACATCCCCATTATTTATATATGGTGTTAATAACTCAAAGATAGTACCTATATCCCACACCTTTGAATCAAAATAAAACAAATCTGTATCCATACAGCACCTAAAAAATTATCTCTCAAGATTATTGTAGTCTAGTATTGACTGCCAATGCCACTGTCGCTATTAATCTTACCTTGTCTATTTAAAAACTCATTGAAAAAAATCAGTAACTATTTCAACATCTAAAAACAACCAATAAAAACAAGAGGCTATTATAATTCTGCCTAATTTCTAAAATACCTTAATTGCTCTTCGCATTTATATTAAAGATCCTCCATTTACATGAAGAGTACTTCCGGTTACATAACTCGACATTTGACTAGCTAAAAACAATGCACAGTCCGCCACTTCTGCAGTCTCTCCTAGTCTTTTCATTGGAACAGCATCCTTTAATTTTTGGCGCGCTTCCTTAGACATGCTTTTTGGTAAATCAGTATCTATAGAACCAGGGGCAATATTATTTACACATATGTTAAATTTTGCATACTTAAAAGCTAAATGTCTTGTTAATGCTGTTACTCCTGACTTAGAAACCTCATAACTCGGGGATGCACTCGGATGCGGCATATGAGCCATTTGGGAGGTTAAATTAATAATTTTTCCATATTTTTGTTTTCTCATAACAGGAAGAACATTTCGACACAAGTACAGCACACTGTGTAAATTTACATCAATAACACGATGCCATTCCTTGTTACTCATTTCTTCAATGGGGCTTCGAGTAATTGTGCCTGCACAATTTACTAAAATACTTATAGATCCAAAACTGTGTACAGTTTTTTTTACTATGTCATTGCAAAAATCAACAGACGCTACATCACCTATCAAAGTTAACACCTTTACACCCAACAACTCAGCTTCTTTTTTAACAACATTTAAACCCTTAACATCTTTTTGACAAATTAAGACTAAAGCAGCCCCTTCACGAGCAAAAGTTAATGCAATACTCTTACCAATGCCGCGAGATGCGCCTGTAATTATTGCAGTTCTGTCATGTAACAACATTTAGTGCCTTCTTTTAAGTTAAAAAATATTTACAACTTAATCTAATCTGAATACTCTCTTAATATTGCCCTAGCAGGAGATCCGTCACTTCCAGCCAGTTTAATAGGCAAACAAATTAACTCATAAAGACCTTCACAAATATTGGAAAGATCTAGTCCTTCTAAAATGATAATATTTTCACTAAGAAGTAATTTATGCACATCGTGCGTAACACTTGAAAATTTCTCAATAGAAAGGTAATCTATTCCCACCAAAACCACCTCCTGGTCGTGTAAATATTGAGCCGCTTCTAACGAAAGAGAAACAAAATTTTTATCAAATGTCTTTGTGTTATCTTGCCATAAAAAAGAATTGTTTGTTTTAAAAATTACTCTTTTATATTTACTGTAATTATATTTATCAATATTCGTCTTGTTAATAATATCATTTCCTACTACATCTATCACAATACATGGCCCAATCAAATTTTCAATTAAAATATTTTCAGATTTAGCGCCGTTATCTATAAAATGGTGTGGTGAATCTATATGAGTTCCTTGATGAGTACTCATACAAAGTTCTGTTACGTTACACTTGTCTCCATTTGAAATGGAGCATATTTTACTAAGCTGTAAAGAGCCCTCTCCAGGCCAAGAAATTAAATCGGGCGACAAAGTTAAACTAATGTCATATATCATATATATTTCTCACTTAAACTATCAATAATTTCCGAACAAATATTATCTACAGACTGATTAATGGAAATATTAATGCAGTTTCCAGGCTTGTCCAAAGAAAAAAACTGTTTTTTTAACATTGATTTTAAAAAGAAATGGTTTTTTCTTTTAGAAATTCTCTTATAAATTAAGTCATATTCGCCATCAAGAAAGATAAAAACAACTCCTTTATTACGAGACAGATTATGGCGATATTTCTTTTTCAATGCAGAGCATGCTAATATCGAATTTCCATCTAAATTCCATTCTTTTATTTTTACAGAAAGTAAATCTAACCAAGGTTTTCTGTCTAAATCACTTAACGAACCTCCCCCTTTCATCTTTCTAATATTTTTATTTTCATGATAATCATCAGCATCATAAAAAGGTATTGCAAGATCTTCTGAAAGCCTCTTGCCAATTGTGGTTTTTCCACTACCTGACACGCCCATGATTAAATAAACCACTTTACAACAAAAAATTAGGCATTACTTTATCCTTAGAAATCCCTAATGAAATAATTTTATTAAAAATTTCACCATAAAAATTTACCGATGCAATAATAATATCTGATTCTCTACCTATTAAATACTGTGGACTTTGAACCTCAAAACCCATAAAGTTAGAGCCCCATTTTTTCTCAACACCATCCACGACACCAGATATAATAAATTCATGCTCTGTAGCCGTATCAAGTAAGTATCTTGAAAACTCTCCAGTTCCCCAAATTACAACATTGTTAACACCTTTCTTCTTTATAAAATCTATCGCATCTTTTACTATCTTATCTTGACTATTTATAATAGCCAAATTATCAATATAATTAGATATATTTTTCCCTATAGTCCTAACTTTATGAAAAATATGGTCATCAAAACTTACGGCGTATATCCCTTTAGCATGAAGCATAAAATATAGAGATATAATAGAAAAAACCACCTTTTCACTTAAAGTTTCATAGTTAAAATCAGCACTGATTAAGTAATTACATTGCATCAAATTATTATCTTTAACTTTTTCAACAAACTTCGAAAGATTGTAACTATCATAATTATCCAAAGTAAAGATGTACTTGATTGTCACTAGGTCTGGACTATTCTGAGAATATTTTTCTAAAAATTTTAGAACCTTACCTAAGCCTTTTGAATCACGAACTCTTCTAAATGTGGTCTCAGTTCCAGCGTCAATACTTGTTGTAATAGATGTAATTCGGTCATCCAGGGCATTTTGTAAAGTGTCAGAATATTTAAGTGCATTGGTAAATACTCTCTGAGTTTTTGGATGAAACTTCTTATTCAGGCTTAAGAATAAATCGTTAAAATCTTTTCTTACTGTCGGCTCTCCCCCGCCCCATACAATATGCAAATCATCTCCGACATTAATCAGTCCTTCAAACAGGTGCTCAAGTGAGTACTGCGGCTCCACACCACCATAATAGATATCTGAACAATACGAGCACTTCATATTGCACAATGAGTGATTCTCGATAGAAATATTATTAAGCCCTTCACTTTCAATGTCGCCCCAATTTCTTTCTTTTAATGCAAAACATCCGGCACACCTATCATCAGTTCCGTCATTTATCCCTCTGACTAACTTATTTTTAGCCTCAATAACTTCTGAATACTTGATATCTCTCGAACCTTCAAGCGTTATGAGGGCAATATCCCCCTTCATTTTTCCGTCTACAAAAAAACGTTGACAACATGCCCTAACTTCATAAGGGGCTAGGTAAATAGCTTTCTGAATGTATATACAGCTTTTATGCATCTTGGTCGAATAAATGGTGATAAAAAAAACCTATATCAGATACAAAAGTATCACTATCCCGGGAAAAATTTTCCAAGAAATATTTTACTAATTTATCTTTTTTTGTCTCTACATTATAATTAAATTTATAAATTTCTACCTTAGAATCAATCTCTAAAGATAAGAGAATAAGGAGATTCATTTTATAATGATACGAATGATCGCTTAATATGATTGATGTAATTAAATTTGCAATATACCCATATAACCCATAAAGCCTATCAAACTGAAAATCAGATAGTTCGTAATCCTGAAGAATGCAGTCAACTCGCACCCATGCACTAATAAATCCTTTTATATGCTTTTCTGATATTGTATTGACAATTGATATATTTACATTGTGCTTCTTGTAGCTAAAATTCTTTGAGATATATCTATTTTTTGATAATAACATAGCCTCATATGCAAAGGAAATATCTTCATAATAACCATCAGGAAAACTTAAGTTGTTGTTATGTATAAGACTTGAAGAGTATACACTAAAAATAACTGACCCATCTAACTCTCCTTTAAGGCATCTAATAGAAAGCTGTTCCGTATCATCAACCAGTCTTTCAAAATCATACCTACTATCCTTAGTGTCTTTACCGAAAAACCATCCATTAGAAGTAATCCAGTCAGCACCTAAATTGATACCTTCAATATACGACTGAATATACCCGTCAACAATAATTTCATCGTCAGCATCAAGGAACCCTATATAGCCATTTTTAGACAACCTTAGGGCTTTATTTCGTGAAAATCCTGGGCCTATATTTTTATTATTCCTAATAAAAAATATATTCTCATATGATTGAGACAAATCACTTACAATTTGGGTTGTTCCATCATCTGAGCAGTCATCAATAATATATAACTTGCAATTTATATCAAAATTATTTAATAGTTTAGCTGCCAATCTTAGAAATGAATTCACTGAACGAGAAATAGTATATACTGCATTGTAAACAGGCATTATCATAGATAAATCAGTGCAGTCATCTACGGCATAAATTTCTTTAGAATTAGATATTTGCATATTTGATTAATCGCTTTCTCATTTCAAGCAATTACTACAGGATGTATTAGCTTGTTAATATTATCAACAATATATCTGTCTTCGGCTAAAATATGAATAAAAATAATGGCAATTTGATCAGTTAGAAAATTTGTTATTTTCGTATTTTTATCCTTTAAATCAATCCTAAAAATAATATTATTTTTTAAAGACTTGTCTATTTGTATTTCTTTGAAAATACCATTTTTATCACTCATTACACAATGCCTAATAACAAACTTTTTCTCTTCTGCTACAGTCAGCTCACCGTCTAATGGCTCGCCAATATAAGACTTTACCACAGCCTTTGAATATTCTATTGTATCGCAATATTCCATTAAATACGGATAAAAATCACCTGGTATTCTTCTAGTTACATCAATAATATATGGTACTCTGTCTCTTATAATAACTTGTAGATGAAACATTCCATCTACCAAAGACAAAAGTTTGGACAATTTTTCCACATCCTCTTGTAGTTTATTCTTTGTGACTAGCTCTAGCTGAATAGGGTACGCTGACGTGATTAAATACCTATTCTTATAAGTGCCGTCTGCGCCAGTAAAGCTATACGCTATTTTTCGATCTTTAATAACAACAGAGTATGCAATAAGTTCGCCATCAATATAATCCTCTAAAAATATTTTGTCAGAAATTTCTTTAGCTTTTAATAATGACTTTTTTAAATCCATCAAGTTATCAACAATATCAACACCTCTACCGCCAGATAAATTAGTTGGCTTAACAGTAATTGGAAATTCTATATTGTTTAAATTAAGATAATCTGTATAGTAAAAGCCATTTGGTGTTGAAATAGAATTTTTTAAACAAAATTCTTTAAATTTCCATTTATTATGAACAAGTTTGGCAGTTTCTAAAGCGTCAAAATTACCTATATCAAGTTCTTGAGCTAATTGAACTGTATTAATATATGACTCTTCTCCAGAGCCTGGAAGTAAATAATCAATGCCTTCACTTTTTATAATTTCTTTAACCTTAATTAAATCATTAAAATTTACTTTATAGTATTTATCTGAATAGTTATGACCCAGATAATAACTCCTATCTCCTAGTGTAATAACAAAATACCCTAATTCTTTAGAGGCCTCAATAAGTGGTATATCTCTATGCGAACCACCTAATATTAAGATTTTTTTCATTGTATCAACCCCAAGACCTCATTTACTATATTATCCGTTCCATCGTTGCTTATTGCGTTGTCTGTATAACGATTTTTTTGTTGCAAGATATGCTCAATTTTATTTTTTATATCAGTCTTCCACTCATTATTATTAATAAATATAGACCCACTGGCAAGATTATGCCTTATAAATTGTGACACACCTATCTCTTGATTTTTTGCAACAGCGACAATTATCGTAGGTATTTTAAAATACGCCAGTTCATAAGCACCCATACTAGCGGTTGAAATTGCCGCAACACTGCTCGCCATAGTCTTAATCAACTGTTCATCTGAAGGTTTGTATAAAACCTCTATATTTTGATGATTTTTTAATGAGTTTACGATATTTAAATTGTTAGATACTATAGTTTTTTTTATTATCACATCTTTTAAAGCATAAACTATATCCAAAGATAAACTAGCAGTATCACTACCTCCCAACATAATAAATATTTGTTCTTTTTTTGTTATTTTTGCATTTACGAATTCACTTCTGATAGGTAGGTACTTTAAACCTAACAAGTAATGATGCCTCTCTTCTTTGTCATTGTAAAAAATCTCAGCAGAATCAGGGGAAAAATTTAGGACAACACCTTTAGGATAGTTAAGCCTTTTAAAATCGTCTATATATACTGCAACCTTGCAAGCTCTTGAAATTTTTTGATAAATATCTATATTGGCCTCATAACTATCAATAAAAATAATATCATAATTATCAGATAAATTAAATTTACTCCAATCAAAATAAGTTATTTCTTTAAATTTTCCATCAAAAAATATATTACTATCTAAAAAGAAAGAAGTTTTAATGCCAAAATATTTAAATTTTTCACTGATAGCAAAGGATCGAATAATATGCCCCATTCCCCTTGAATATCCAGCCTCTGTAAAGAATGCAACATGAATTCCTTTCATTTTTTAAATTTATCAGCTAATTAAATCCCACGACAACAATGCGCCAAATTCAATATCTTTTATCGCTTTTTTATTGTTGACACAGTCCAAATACTTAGGCTCTATCCCTCCACCTGGTCTAAGAGACTTAAAATTCTCTCCATTCACCAACCTACCCCCTTGCTTTATCTTTTTTATTGCAATTAATGAACGCTGGACTTTATTTTCTATCGGATAACTGACACTTCCAACAGCTTCACGCACCATTTCTGCACCATTTACTATTGCCTTTAATTCGTCTGGAGTTGCAGAAAAAAAACTATCAGCTGTTGCACCTTCTCTACTGACTATAAAGTGTTTTTCTACAATGCTTGCACCTAATCCAATTGAAGCAATAGGAATAGCACTTCCTAAAGTGTGATCTGAAAGGCCTACTGTACATTTAAATAAATCTTTTAGATTCTGTATAGTTTTAAGATTTATCTTATTGGGAGATGCCGGATATTCACTGGTACATTTCAATATAGCAAAATCTTCAACATTTTCTTCAACCATAACATTAACAGCTTCTTTTATTTGCTCTAATGTAGCTCCACCTGTTGACATAATAATCGGCTTCCCAGTTTGAGCAACTCTTCTTATAAAAGGCAGGTCTATCATTTCAGGGGATGCTATCTTGTATGCAGGCATGTTTAATTTTTCCAGAAATTCAACTGATGAAAAATCAAAAGGCGATGAGAACAGTGTAATTCTTTCCTCTTCTGCTACTTTTTGTAGTTTTTTTATCCACTCCCAGGGCATGGAGGCACCCAAATATAAATCATACAAATATATTCCCTCCCACGCTCCTTTGGCTTCAAACACTTTATCTTTACAATCTAAAGTCAAAGTATCAGCTGTATAAGTTTGTATTTTTATAGCATCCGCACCGCACTCTTTCGCCTTTCTAATAATCTCTATCGCTTTATTTAAGTTATTACCGTGATTTGCCGACATTTCAGCAATAATATATGGCTTACAGCCCTCACCAATACTACGTCCATTAATCTTAAATTTCTGTTTAAAAGTCATCTCTAAAACCTCTCTTTTTCTAATGTTTTCTGCAGTCCTTCATTCCTAACAATATTAACATTAAGATTAAAAACCTCCTGATGCTCATCTAAATAACGCTTGATTTCCTTAAAGCCTAACTCTAAATTATTCTCATAAAAATATTTAATAATTGATTCAATAACAGCAAAGTCTTCTGGCTCATCAATCGTAATTCTATAACGAGAATCATCTACACTATTCTCAACACGAGACATTTTAAATAATTCACTATTATTATGGAAAAATAAAGCCACATGTTCTCTTTCTGAGGGTAATTTTGCCTCATAAAATGCTTTATTTAACAATAACTCCGAAAATATTTCAACATCCAGACCCTCAGCAAAGTTAGATGTCAGTGCAACATAGTCCATACTTTCATTTACGTACTTACTTATTACTCTATCAATAAAATCAGACTCTATTAATGGACAATCGCCTGTTATTCTAACAACTGCATTTTCATTGTCGTTAGAATCAATTGATTTCAAAGCCTCGTAATAACGGGATAAAACATCGTCTTCACTACCCCTAAACACGTCGTAACCGATTGAATCAACATACTCAGCTAAACCATCGTCCTCCAGTTTAGTTGTAGTTGCCAATAAAATCTTATCTATTCTTTTGGCTTTTGATACACTATCTAACAAATAAGCAATTAGGGGTCTTCCTAAAACTTCTTTCATTACCTTGTTAGGCAACCTTGAAGATCCTATTCTTGCTTGAATAATAGCAACTATCATTAATTCAACCTTGTAAACCCATCATGACTTACCTCAGCTTCAAGCAATTCCTCTAACGACTCTTTTTTATCTGCAATTATCTTAAAAATATCTGCTGCATTCTCTAAATACTTATCAACTATTTCCTTAGTATGGGCATAAGAAACATAAATTAAATTAGATGCTAAAAACCCTCTTTTCAACATTTCTTGAGTAAATACTGTTTTAAGTAGCAATGGGCTCTCTTCTTGGATATTCATTGCTACAACAGAATCTAATCCACCAGAAACATCTATATCAAGCCCATTGTTAGTAAATATTTTAGTAAGCTCTTTTCTAATGTACATCCCCATTTTACCAATCTTCTCAATTACATTATTCTCCTCAAAAAACTTCAAAGTCTCTAGTGCAGCAACATATCCTGTTCTTTCTGTCCAGTAACTACTACTAATAAAAGTATTTTGTGCTGCTGACATTACTTTATCCACGCCTAAAATAGCTGAAATTGGAAAGCCATTTCCTAATGCCTTTCCCAGAACGACTATATCAGGTTCAATATCATGCAATAAATGCATGCCGCCAATATTTACTCTAAATCCAGAGGAAATTTCATCAAAAATCAAAACAATATTTCTTTCTCTTGTGGTTTTCTTGATATATTTCAAGAAGTCGATATCAATATTTTTATATCTTTGGACCTCCATGATAACCACACCTATCTCATCACCTACATTATCAATAACCTCACTAAATTGTTTGTAATTTCCATAACCAAAAGGAAAGGCTGTATTTTTTAATTCTTTTGGAATCCCATCTGTGCTCAGTCCTGGCAATAGCTGATTCTCCAAACCTTCTGCATCATTAAGATTAGTGGATAAATACCAGTCATGCCAGCCATGGTACCCGCAAAAAGCAACCTTAGTCTTTTTGGTGTGTGCTCTGGCAATTCTCAATGCTATAGTAACGGCCTCACCACCAGTTTTAGAAAAGCGAACAGAATCTGCCCAATGATGGATGTCTAACATTTTTTCGGCTAATTCAACTTCTTCTGGCGCATTAAGTGTAGACATAGACCCATTATCTATACTTTCTTTTACTGCCTCGTTAATATCGTTATTAGCATACCCTAAGACACAAGTACCAATACCCATAATGCTCATGTCATAATAATGATTATCATCTAAATCCCATACCTCGCATCCCTTGGATTTTTTATAATAACTTGGCCATAAATCAGGTAAAAACATTTCTGGCCTTTTAGATAATAATTGCGTCCCTCCAGGAATGATGCCTTTTGCCTTCTTATATAAATCTTGTGATATTCCCATATTTAAAATTTAATTATTCAAATTACTTTTTACCCACATGCCTAATCTAAAAAATCTTTAAGAATTATTCTTGTTGCGCGTAAACCAGCACCACTCTCATATTCAGAAAAATATTCTCTTATCATTTCTTTGTGATATTTTTGTTTATTTTCCCACAATCTTTCTATTTCTTCAATAGACTGAGAAAGAAACTCTCTAATATTTTTATAAAAATCATTGTCATCATCATTAAAAACAAACAAACCATTTGATAAACTGATATACGCCTCATCAGTAAGCGGGGTATTTTCTTTTTGGTTGATAAACACTACAGGCTTTCCAGACATAACAGGCCAGCCCAATGTGCTTGTAGCGCAAGTAGTTATAAAAATACTGTGTTCAGATATTAAATAACGCATATCTATTTTACTTGAAAATAGTTCTATATTATTAGCCAGCTCTACATCAGTGAGTACAGGGTCATTATCAGCATACCAACGATTATCTTCTGGATATGTTTTGTATCGTATCTTATGGGGCAGTTTGCTTAAAACCTCAGTAACAAATTTCTGTTCATTTATAGCCCTGTCATAATCTGTCTTCAATGATAAAGAAAGACCCATATGATATAAATTAGTTGAAATATAGACAATTGGTGTTGCTGACTTGCTAGCTATTGTTCGCATGTGCTTCATTCTAATAAGGCGAAGAGGCATTCCAACGCTATAATGCTTTGATTTATCAAAGTATGTGCTTTTCTCAACCTCTACAATTTTAGGGTTATAAGAAAACACAATATCGCACGCACTATTATCAAATAAAATTTGTGCTGTATTATGAGCCTTGCTTATTTCCACAGTTACACCATGCTGACTAGACATAAGTAAAATCCCCTTCTTTCTACACACATAAGACAATGCAGAACCATTAATATTGCCTGGTGCATTAACTAATACATACTGTTTTTTTGTATCACTTTTTATAATCAATTTCTCCCATTTACTCACTTGGGTCTTAAATTGATTAAGTTGTTTTTCTATATGACACTTAAATAGTGACATAGTAACATCTACAGCAGATGGAGCTACCCACTGCTTTACTCTTTTACGCATTATTGGCAAAATTTCCTTATACAATAATTCAGTATTTACACCTAATGATACATCTTTAATATCAGGTAAGAATTCTGACTTAACTTCTATAATTTTTACTCCATGCATAGCTAAAGAGGAAGCTATCTCTATATTAAGCTCATTTTCATTTGGCATAAAAAGTTCTTTTGAGAATATTCTGTCTGGAATAATCTTCATTAACTTTACTGCCAATCGATATATTATAGTTTCATACCCCGCTACCTTGAAACGCTGTAAATAAGAGCCGCCACCTTTATCAGTAGACGACCTCCATTTGTCATTCTTCAATGTATAACTCGCTGATAGAAACGATAAATTATGTGAAAGTAGTTGGTCCCATGGCGAATTCATCACATTCCCTACTGAACCGGTATTCCCATCCACATGAATGAATAATCTAGACTCAATAAAATCACTATCCTCCAAACAAGCAGCTTTGTAAATAATTTTTTGAAAATGATATGCAGATCGAGAGATGGTAACTGCCAACTCTCGTTCAATATCAACAACATTCAAAGCTGCATCAAAAACATCACTCGTTAATTGTTGGATTGTATTTTGAAACTTTTCTAATTCATCAGTAGACCATCTAGATTCAATATTATGAATATTTTTATTCTTACTCCACAATACTGCTGGTGCGCTAGATTTGATAGTTGCTGACATAGATAGTCCGTTACTATAAGACCATTTCAATGCTTGTAGGCTATCACAAAAGACTGTATCATACCTAGATAAGTCAACTGAATTAATATTATACATCGCCTTAGACAAACTTATAATTTCCAATTTGATGGATTTAGAAAAACTGAATCATTGATTGATAGACTGGAAAATTCATCTGTATTGATGCGTATTGATGCTGTACCAATAATTTCATATAAATGCTCCAAAGTATTGACCCCAACTACGACTCTATCAATCTCATCAATGCTCTGTACAAAACCAAGAGCAAATTGTAATGTGGTCATACCTTGTTTATTTGCCTCCATATGGAATGCATTTAACCTGTGCTTAATAGGATTAAACCACGAAGACACTTCTTTAAGTGGCATAAGAAGTAAACCTTGTAAAAAGATACTCCTAGCATGAATTTCTACACCACGCATTTTTAGCTTTTTAAGCTGACCACCTTTCAACAACCTCTGATCAAGTATATTAACTGGCAACTGCACCAAATCTATCGAATAATTATCCAGTACACGATCGATCTGTTCACCACTATAAACAGATATTCCTATTTTTTTTATAGCGCCTTCTTTTTTTAGTTGCTCTAATGCATTTAATAATTTCTCTCCACCTGGTAGAAAAATATTATCACAATTATGTATTAGTAGTCCATAAATTACATTTATTGCTAGTTTTTTTTGTGATAATCTAAAGCTATTAAGTAGTTTATCTACTTGCTCATTTCCTATTCTGCCATTCTCAAAAGATGGGGTTTTAGTTATAACCTTCCAATAATTATCCTTATGAATATCACCATAAATCAATTCACCAACTACACTTTCTGAATCACCATAAGATGGTGCTGTATCTAACATATCTATACCTTGTTTATATGCATATTGGATGATTTTTCCTACAGTATCCTTGTGTGTTTTTCCTATTTTATTTGATACGCCATAATTAGAGCCAAACTGAACAGACCCTAGAGCAATCTTTGATGCACTTAACAAGAGATAATTCCTAGTTGCCAACTCCCTTCTCGTCCATATTGAGTTTCAACATGACTTTTAAAAAAACCCTCTACTTCATACCCAGACTTTTCAAAAGCCTTCTTTGATCCTTTATTACTTTCATAGCAACCAGCGGTAATTTTCATAAGACTCAGCTCTTCAAAACCAAACTCAGTAACTAGCTGGATTGCTTCACTTGCATATCCATTACCCCATTCATTTTTATCGCCAATAAGTATCCCTATTGATGCCCTTTTATGATTTAGATTAATTGGTCCAATCTTAATATTCCCAATATGTTTCATATTTTTCTTTACAAAAATTCCAAACAGGACAGTATGTAAACAACACCTAGAATCTTCAACAAACTGTTTAACATCCTCATGCTTATATTTACAAAATCTAGACTCAAGATATTGATTTATTTCTGCATCATTTAGCCACGACACATAATTATTTGTCACATCTGTAGAGGCCAATTCTCTTAATTGTAATCTGTCACTCTCAAGGTTAACCATTTTTAAAAATCCTAAATATTTCTTGGATAATGTACTGCAATTGCTTCGTTTTTAACCCAGGATATAAAGGCAATGTTAGCGCCTGAGTATAAAATATATTAGAATTATTTAAAGATATCTTTTTACCAATACTGCATTTATGTTTATATTTTTCCTGTTGAAAGAAGGGGTGTTGATTAATAGGTATATAATGCAGGTTCACCCCAATACCTTTTTCATATAAGCCGTTATATAATTTATCTCTCATCTTCTGACCTTCTATAACTTTGATAACGTAAAGATGGTGAGATGAACTTCTACCTGATTTTTGCATTAGCGGATCAACTGGTATATCCTTAAATTGATCGTTATACAATGAAGCAATTCTAGTTCTGCTAGATACATATTGATCAAGTCGATTTAATTGACTACTTCCAAGTGCTGCTTGAATATCTGTCATTCGATAGTTATACCCAAGATCAACTTGCTCATAGTACCAAGGCGCATCTATTTTTTTATGCATATTAATTGGATTACGGGTTATGCCGTGACTTCTATATAGTTCCATTTTTTCCGCATAAAGCGAATTATTAGTCATTGCTACACCACCTTCACCTGTAGTAATAATTTTAACCGGATGAAAACTAAATACAGTAATATCTGAATAATGACAATTTCCAACTGGCTCATTTTGGTACTTTGCTCCAATCGCATGTGCTGCATCTTCAATAATTCTAAATCCATACTGTTTACTTAAAGCGTAAACCTCTTCCATATCACATGGTTGCCCGGAAAAATGTACTAAAATAACTATTTTAGGGATCTTCTTCTCTTTCCGGGCTAGTTCTAACTTCTCTTTCAACTTCCCAACACTCATTAGCGCCGTACTTGGATCAATGTCGACAAAATCTACAGTTGCTCCACAGTATATTGCACAGTTTGCAGAAGCTACAAAGCTAATTGGTGATGTCCACAATATATCATCAGGCCCCAAATCTAAAGATAAACATGCAATATGCAAGGCAGATGTGCAACTATTAACTGCAATGGCATATTTTGACCCCGTATATTCACATAATTTATTTTCAAAAATAGGGACAGCAGAGCCTTGAGTAAGAAAGTCAGAGCGTAAAACCTTAATAACAGACTCAATATCTTCTTCAGTAATATCTTGCCTACCGTATGGGATTATCACTCTTCAATAGACCTATAACTTATGGTTATATTCTTCAATTTCATCTATAGAAAGAAAATGCGGATTAGAGCCAGAACTATATTCTACACCTTGCTCAACTGCCTTTCCTATTTCACCAAGTGAATTCGAATTAAAGTCATTTTTGCGTGAAAAAAAGGTAATACTTGGTGCAATAACATAATGATCTTTAAACTCAACTGTTAGGTGTGAATCATCAGTAGGGCACATAATTTCATGTAATTTTTCTCCTGGCCGAATTCCAATTATTTTTATTGCTAAATTTGGCGCCATTGCACTTGCTAAATCAACAATACGCACTGAAGGTATTTTAGGTACAAATATCTCTCCACCCTGCATTCTCTCCATATTTTTAAGTACAAAATCTACACCCTCCTGCAAAGTGATCCAGAAACGTGTCATCTTATCATGCGTTATAGGAAGCCATTTTTCCCCACCATTAATAAGTTTCTCAAAAAGTGGCACAACAGACCCTCGGGAACCAACCACATTGCCATACCGCACTACTGAGAATTTTGTTCTACCACCAGACATGTTATTAGCTGCCACAAAAAGCTTATCAGAAGCAAGTTTTGTTGCGCCATAAAGATTAATTGGATTAGCCGCTTTATCTGTTGATAATGCAATAACTCTATCTACATTATTTGAAAGTGCTGCTTGTATAACATTCTCAGCACCATGAATATTGGTTTTTATACATTCCATAGGATTGTACTCTGCTGCAGGCACCTGCTTTAGTGCAGCAGCATGAATCACTATATCTATATCACGCATCGCTTCTTTCAACCTTGAAACATCACGCACATCGCCAATGAAAAAACGTATTTTTTGGCAATCATAAAGCTTACCTTCCCTAAACTTCATTTCCATATCGTACTGTTTTAACTCATCGCGTGAGAAAATTACTATACGTTTTAAATTATATTCCTTTAGTAGTGTTGATACATATCGATGTCCAAACGATCCGGTTCCACCAGTTATTAGTATTGATTTTCCATTTAACATATTAATACCTTATTTTTTATCACCCCAAAACCTCTGACAACTTTTTAAAATTTCTTATATAGAACATCCTAAGAAGCCTTCTTCTTATTCTGGTTTAATTTTATACTTTCTTGGTACACATTCATTGGTTTTTTGTAGTCTAGCGTTTGATGGAATCTACGATGGTTATAAAAATCAATATAGTCATCCACATCAGTAGTTAACTCGCTGATAGTTTGATATTCGTTCAAATAGATTC
>Ga0233434_1001494_pt1 | contig 22620 bp, 24 predicted proteins | sample SI_122_August201_4_FD_182738 | JGI IMG/M metagenome (GOLD analysis project Ga0233434, IMG submission 182738) | Seawater microbial communities from Saanich Inlet, British Columbia, Canada - SI_122_August2016_120_MG | ecosystem: Environmental > Aquatic > Marine > Inlet | place: Canada: British... | reverse complement strand
AGAATTTGCAATTTCATAGCATGCTATGAAATTGCAAATTCTGCAATTATGCATGTAGTAAAATCACTTGATTCATCAGAAATGTCTGCTGAAACAAACATTCTCTCAACTAGTAAAGATGGTCAAAATATTGAAGACTCACTTAGAGATTCATTAAAAATGCTTTATGAAAACGCCCCACCAAACTCAATCAAACGTTCAATGTTGTATGTTGTTGGCGGAGCAAATATCCCAGTAGGAGTATTAAATTCAATTACAAACCTAACTAGTGGAATTGTAAGTGAATCAAGTTCACAAGTAGATATGGAATCAACATCAAATGAATCCAAAGTAGTTATGTTATCTTCAATTCAAGGAATGACAAAATTTGATAGTTATGATCCATTAGGAAGCATACCTAAAGAGAATACTCTTGATTGGGAAACTCCTGATTGTAGTATTGATTGCAAACTCGATTTGTATCAATTAGAATAAAATTTTAATTTAAAAATTATTTTTTAAAAAGAATTAATCTTTCTTTGGTGCTTCTTTAGCTGGTGTTTCTTTCTTTGGTGCTTCTTTCTTTGGTGCTTCTTTCTTTGGTGCTTCTTTAGCTGGTGTTTCTTTAGCTGGTGTTTCTTTAGCTGGTGTTTCTTTCTTTGGTGCTTCTTTAGCTGGTTCTTCTGCTACCACTTTTTCAGCTGTTGGTTCTTCTACTTTATCTTTAATTTTTTTATCATCTTTTACAGGTGTTGCTACTGCTTCTTCATCATATTGGGATACAAGGATAAAACCTTCGTCAGTTTTACTCATTCTAACTCTAACTTTTCTTGGAGGACTACGTACTCCTCTTGCCCAAATGTGTTTAGCTAAATCTTCTTCAATTTTGATATTTTCAACTTTCATGTGGTGACGTGCAAATTCTTTAATCATGTTAATTGCTCTAACTGCTCTATGCTGGGATTGTGAAAGTTTTACTTTTCCAAGAGGAATTGTATAAACTCGTTCTAATTCTTGAGACAACTATCCAACCTCCACATCAGTTGATCTCCAAGCCCTACGTTTCGGATTAGTTCTAACTGCTCTTTTTGTTTTGAGGATAATCCAAGCTGGTACCGGTGATGCTTGTCTTGTTTTTTTCAACAGACGAATCTTTCGTGGTGAGGACTTGCGTGCAGCCATAGAATTTCAGGCACGAAGAGCTCTTTTTAAATGAATCTCAGGAATGGAGAGAACTTTGAATCTGTTTTAACATTCTAGCAGAAGCTCCCCAAACAATTTGAGAATCATATTCAAAAGTATACATTTCTTGAATGATATTATGAGTTGGATCAGGATCTCTTGCCATAGTTTCTAAAAATGATTCTAGTGGAATATGGAAAATTTTTTCAACTTCAGCGTTTGCTTCAAGTTTTGGAATCTCATCTATTACTGAAACAAAAGGCAATATTAGAAATCCAGAGTTCAAAGTTACTACAGGTTCTAGTTGCCCAATAACTTGATCTTTAGAAATGTTCAATCCAATTTCCTCACTAGTTTCACGTAGTGCAGTTTCTAAAAGATTTGAATCATTGACATCCAATTTACCACCAGGAAATGAAATTTCGCCTGCATGGAATTTCATGTGTTTTGGTTTTTCAGTCATTACAACAGTTGGCCCTTTTCCATAAATTACAACAAGTACTGATGCTAGTCGATATTTCCCATCATCAATAATTTCGGGATTAATAGGAGTTGAAAGTTTAGATTTTAAATTATCTAAATCCATGTTTTGCGATTCCCCCCAATGCATATGGGTTTTTGGTATTCAAAGGTTTTAACCAAGGATTGAGAAATTAGAAAACATGACAGTAAGGTATGAAGCTAATCCTCCAAAGATTTTACCGGATGTAAATACAGATGAATCAATTGCTAAATTCATAGATAGAATAAAAAGAATTTCTAAAAAATGTGATGCAGTTCATCTTACTGAAAATGTTTTAGGTTTTCAAAGAGTATCTCCAATCAAAGTTGGGAAAATTATCAAAAAAGAAATTCCAGATTTACCAATTACAGTTAGTCTTAGAGTCAGAGACAAGAATGAAAAAGAAATTTCTGAATTTGTAGAGAATTGTATTTCAATAGGTTTTTCAGGAGTTTTAATTCTAATGGGCGACCCATCTCAATCAGGAAAAGCAGATTCAGGTCAAATTCCAAGTGCTACAGTAAAGAGATTAAGAGAGCAGGGAGTGGATTCAAAAATTGATTTGTTTCTTTCAATGTCAAACAAACCAAATTTGTCAAAAATTGGGAAAAAATTAGATGCAAACCCAAAAGGATTCATGACTCAAGTGGTACAAAATATTGATCAAGTAAAAAATTTAGCAGAGAATCTAAAAGGGTATTTGGTAATTCCAATTATTTTATTTCCTTCTGATAAAAATGAAAAATCAGCAAAGTTCTTGAACATGGATTTAGCAGAGTACAGTCAAAATTTTGATAAATTTGTAAAAGATGTACATGAGATTACAGGGGATGTACTACTCACATCACCAAATGATTTTACCGGTTTGAATGAATTTTTAGAAAAACCAATTAACTAAAGTACAAAATATTTTGCCTGAGGGTGATGTACAACTATTGCTGCAGTAGATTGTTCAGGGATGATTTGTCCGGATTCAGTTAATGTCATTCCAGATTTTTCAGGTTGTAATAGTTTCCAAACTAGTTGGTGCTGTGAAACATCAGGGCAGCTAGGAAATCCCCAACTGTATCGTAATCCACCTTGCTCTAGATTTAATTCAGATTTTATTTTTTGATTGATCCATTCAGCCAAAGCTTCTGCCACCTCTACTGCCAACCCATGCAAATAGTAAGCATCAGTATACTTGTCCTCCTTATTCCATAATTCAATTATTTCTGCAACTTTATTTCCAACAGTTACTGATTGAAATGCAACAATATCACCATCTCCAAAATAGTCAGTCAAACACAGATGTTCAGATTTAGTTGAGCGTGGAAAATCAAATTCTACATCATTCCCATTAGTATTTTCAACTAGTAATTTTCCATTTTTGTTATGACATCTAAAATAGCCATATACAATTTCAGGCTCAATTAATTTATCTCGAATAATTCTAATTTTCCATTCAGATAGTAGTTGTTCATGCTCCTCTTCGGATTCAGCACCTGCTTTTCCCCTCAAACCCCAAGATAGTTTGAATAGAGATTTTTTATCAATCATTTGCCAGACTTCATCCATTTTAATTTGATCCAATTTTAGACGGATTGGTTCACCAATTATTTTTGGAGTTGGAGCTGTAACTGGTTTGATATCACTTTTAGGAATATTTGCAGGATCAATTGTTGCAGTTGATTTTTCTTTCCAATTTTCTAATTTCTCTTTCCATTGTGCTAAGAGTTTTGGTTTTTCATCAGAGACCAGTGTATCCATTGTTTTGAGGCCTTCAAACATTGTATTACAATAAAAGACTCCAGGTTCATAGATACCATCAGCCTTGGCTATTCTGTTAATGTAATTACTGTTAATTGCAGCACCTCCGCATAAGATTGGGACATTCATGTTATTTTTTCTGACATGTTCTACAAAGAATTGCATTTGTTTTGAAGTAGAAACTAGTAATGCAGATAACCCAATTGCATCAGGGTTTACTTCATCAATTTTTTCTAAGAATTTTTGTAAAGGAACTTGTTTTCCCAAATCATAAACAGTATAACCATTATTTTGAAAAATAGTTTTAACTAAATTCTTTCCAATATCATGAACATCACCATAAACAGTTCCTAAAACTAATTTTCCTTTACTGGAACCTTCTTTTTGTAACAAATATTTTTCAAGCTCACTTACTGCAGCCTTCATACATTCAGCAGATTTTAAAACAAATGGTAAAATCAGTTCTCCTGAACCAAATTTATCACCAACCTCCTTCATTGCAGTTAGTAAATCCTCATTTAGAGTTCGTAGAGCACCATCATGAGTAATTTCTTTTGAAGCATCAAGGGATAACACACCATCAGTATTTTTAATGAGATTTTCTTGTCCTAATTTCTCAGCAATAGCTGAAACTACATCATTTTGAATTCCATCTTTGAGTCTATTTACAATTCTAAAATTTGCACGTTTTCCAGGAGGCCAGGAAGGATCAACATCAACTTTTTTGCTTGCGGTACTACTTTGAGGACCAACTTTTTCAAAATATGATATTAATTCAGACAAGGCATCAGAATGTGTATTAAAAATTAAATCCTCTGCAAGTTTTCGTTCCTTTTCATTAATTTCTCCAATAGGGATTATCTCCTTTGCATTGACAATAGCTGAATCAAGTCCAGTTTTTACTGCATGATACAAAAATACGGAATTGAGAACTTTTCTTGCATACGGGGATAAACCAAAGCTGATGTTACTTAGCCCCAAAGTGGTAAATGCATTTGGGAATTTTTCTTTTACTAGTCTTATTCCATCTAGAGTGTTTTTTCCAGCATCAAGGAATTCATCCTCACCTGTTGCCAAAGTAAATGTTAGTACATCAAAAATAAATTGTTCAATTTTTAATCCATATTTTTTTCCTGTTTCAAATAACAGTTCAGCAGTTTCCAATTTCTCCTGAGGGGTTTTTGCCATACCACCAGGTCCAATACAAAGAGAAATTGCAGGTAGACCATACTTTGCCATTAATGGTGCTAACTTTTCAAATCTACTACCATCACCTTCAAGATTAATTGAATTAATTATTGGACGTCCAGGAATTTGTTTTACTGAGGATTCAATAACTTCAGGATCAGTGGAATCAATTACAAGTGGAGCATCAATTTCTAAACTTAGTTGTTTTACAAGCTTTAGCATGAATTCATGTTCATCTGAGCGTTCTGTAGTTGCAACACAAATATCAAGACAGTGAGCACCATCCTCAACTTGAGTTCTTGCCAAATCAATCAATCCATCATAATCATCAGCAAGTACTAGATTCTTGGCTTTTCTGGAACCTTGAGTGTTTATTCTCTCACCAATGATCAAAGGCTTTGGAATCTGTTTTAGATCAACTGCTTTCATTGCTGAACTTACTCGAGGGGTAGTCAATGTTGTAAAATCATCTCAGTTTTTCTAAATACCTAACTATTCAGAGAATTGGCTTTTTCGTCAATTACTTTTCTTAGTGCTTTGATGTGATCAGGATTTGTTCCACAACAACCCCCAATAATTCGAACTTTTTTGTATTCATTAAGAAAATCACCTAATGCATCAGCCATTTTTTCAGGAGTCATTTTGTAAACTGCTTGACCCCCCACATTTTCAGGCATACCAGCATTTGGAACAACTAGAATATTGTGTTCATTTTGTTCATCAAGCCACTGTACACTTGGATTCATCTCAATTGGTCCAGTTGAGCAATTTAATCCAAATACATCAATGCCCATATCTGAAACGGTAGTATATGCAGATTGAATATTTGTTCCAAGTAACATTTTGCCATATTGATCCAAGGTAGTATTAGAAATAATTGGAATTTTTTTACCAGTTTTTTTAATTGCATTGTGACATGCCTCAATTACTAATTTTACCTCCAAGATATCTTGACTTGTCTCAATTAGTAATGCATCAACACCACCAAGAATCAATCCTTCTGCTTGTAATTCAAATGCTTGAAGAATTTCATCAAGAGGTATTTGACCCAAGTCAGGATCATTTGAACTTGGGAGATAACCAGTAGGCCCCATTGAACCAATCACATATCTTGGTTTATCAGAATATTCTTGACATACATCAGATGCCATTGTTGCAATTTTTTTATTAAAATCAATTGTTTGATCACCAAATCCATATTCATCGAGTTTAATTTTATTTGAACCAAAAGAGTTTGTTTCAATACAATCAGCTCCTGCATCTAAATAATTTCTATGAATTTGTTTAATCCATTCAGGATGTGTAATTACTAATCCATCATTGAATCCATCTTGATTATTTGGAAAGTCTTCAGGTTTAGGATCATTTTTTTGAATTTCAGTTCCCATGGCACCATCAAAAAGTAAAATTCTATTTTTCAAAGCATCAAGAAATGGTTCTTTTTCAGTCAATTAATTTTTGAGACGATTTTAGAGATTTTAACTCTTTTGAGAAAAATAATCATATCAAATACAATATTGATACGTATCTTGAAATTAGGCCAAAGATAATTTCATGTACATTTATGCCAAAGTTACAAGTAAACAATCTAGTTCGTAGTGCGACATTTTTTCAACATGCAGGGATATCAATAGTCTTTGTATTCATGCCTATAATTGCACAAGGAGTTACTGATTCTATCTTTGAGATTGGGCTACTAGTTGCATCATTTAGTTTTGCTCAAATTTTATCTGAAATCTATTTTGGACGACATTCAGATAAGAAAGGAACCAGGCTCAAATTCATTCGAATTGGATTCATTGGTTGTGCTGTAGCCTTTGGAATGCATTATTTTGCAACAGATCTTTCCATGTTTTTCATAGTAAGAATTGCTGCAGGAATAGCTAGTGGAATAATGATTCCTGCAATGATTGCATATACCTATGAGGCAAATATTGACAAGAAAAGGGCAGCCACTGTAATTTCATTTCATGCATTAGGATGGCTTGCAGGAATAGCAGCAGCTGGAATTACAAATGACTTGAAATTAATTTTCTTAATTAGTGCAGCGGCATTTATTATTGGATTATTATTTACAATTAAACTCCCAAATCCAGTTCAAGAAAAAGAGCTAAAACCAGGTACAACAAGAAATGTTATTGCAAAAAATAAATTTCTATTTTTGTCATTACTACTAAGACATATTGGAGCAGCAGCTGTTTGGGTAATTCTCCCAATAATGATAATGGAGAAATGGGGAGGTGATTTGTATCACATATCAGTTGTATATGTTGCAAATACATTGACTGCATTTATCCTGATGAATGTAATGGCAAGTAAAATTCATCTATCAAATATTACTAAATTTAAAATCGGTATTGGTGCCACGACATTTGTATTTGTAGGATTAGCATTTGTTACTGATTGGTGGATGGCAATGCCGTTTATGTCACTAGTTGGAGCAACTTGGGCATTTTTATTCATTGGAGGAAATTTTCATCTAATGGAGAACAATCCACGTTCAACATCTACAGGAATATTTAGTTCAACATTATCTATTGCAACAGTGATTGGTCCAATAGTTGGAGGTACAATAGCATTTTTGTTTGATTATGTTGCAGTGTTGTATTTTGCAGTAGCAATTATAGTATGTGCATTTGTAGTATCACTAAAGATAGAAAACAAAAAAATATTATCTTAATCCCCAACGGGACATTACTTTGTCTTCCAATCTTTTGAAAACAACACCATCAACTGCAAGACCAATTCCCATGATTACAACCATAATTGCTATTACCTGAGAAACATCATTTAGAGAACGACCGACATTAAGTAAGAAACCTAATCCTAGGAACGAAAATAGGATTTCTGCACCAATTACGCCTCTCCAAGCAAATGCCCAGCCTTGTTTAAAGCCTGAAATCATGTATGGAAATGCTGCTGGAATCAATACTGCAGTAATTAGTTGACTTCCCTTTGCCCCCATATTTCTTGCAGCCTCTATGAAATGAGGATCAATATTTTTGACGCCAGTGTATGTGTTGATTGTAACTGCAAAGATTGCCCCAATTGCTGTAACAAAAATTATTCCGCCATCAGTTAATCCAAACCACAAAATTGCAAGTGGAACCCATGCTATTGATGGAATAGATTGTAATCCTAAAACAAGTGATCCTACTGTTTGATTAATTATCTCAATTCTTGCCATAAATATTCCCAAAACAACTCCACCAGCTATTGCAACGGACAATCCAATTGCCAATCGCCACATACTAGTGATTATTCCATAAAACAAACTACCATCAGATGCACCATATGCTAAATCTTCAGCTACCTCATACGGTGATGGGAAAATATTATCAGGCCAAACTCCAGACATTGCTACAATTTGCCAAACAACAATAATTCCAATGTAAAATGCAATTCTATGAGGTGTGAAATTTTTAGCCATAATTACTCCTTACTTTTTTTTACCTCAGGTCGAAGTTCAGATAAAAGATCTTGCTGGAATTTTAACAATGATTCATCTTCAGAAACTCGTGGTCTTGGAAAATCATTTTCAATCTCTTTTTTAATTATTGATGGACGATTACTAAAAACTGCAACCTTTGTTCCAAGAACTGCAGCTTCTGCAACACTATGAGTTACAAATAAAATTGTCTTTTTTGTTTTTTCCCAAATTAATTGCATTTCAACTAGTAACAAATCACGAGTCTGTGCATCAAGGGCTGCAAATGGTTCATCCATTAGTAATACATCAGGATCCATTACCAATGCACGAGCTATAGCTACACGTTGTTTCATTCCAGTTGAAAGCTGGTAAGTGTATGAATCTGCAAATTTTGTTAATTGCATCATGTCCAAATATCTATGCGATATCTTTGCACGTTTTTCTTTTGGAATTCCTGCCATCTTTAATCCAAATTCTACATTATCTTGGACTTTGAGCCATGGGAATAATGCACCTTCTTGAAACACCATTATTCTTTCAGGTCCAGTTTCATCAACTGGCCTACCATCAAACAAGATTTGTCCCTCATCAGGCTTTTCTAGGCCTGCAACTATGCGTAAAAATGTCGATTTTCCACATCCAGAGGGCCCTATCAAACAAACAAAATCGCCTGCTTCAACTTTGAGGTCAATGCCATCTAATGCTTTGAGTTTATGAGAATCGTGGCTGAAATACTTTACAATATTTTTAGCCTCTAGTTTTGTCATCTACAAATCATCCTCAGGTATTGAATTTGTATCAAAGCTGTAAAAAAGTTCAGACAAATCATATCCATTTCTTCCCAAATATCCTAGTGCGTCAGCTTTTTCAGCAAAAGAAAATACAGATGCAGGTTTAGGATCCGCAGTAATTAGAATATTAGATAATGCAACATCTACAACATCATCAGATAGAGATTGTCCAAAATGAGAATCTAGAAAATCATTGAAAACAATTCTAGTGTCTTTTGGATTTGTCTGAATCCAAATTACTGTTTCATGATGTGCACGTATAAAATCACCCAGCAAGGTCTTATTTTTGTCAACGTAATCTATATTTCCAATTAATAAAACAGAAGCAAATTCTTCATTAGGCCATAATTCTTCTTCATGAAATAATCGTACTCCATTTAATTCGGATTCTAGAATTGTTGCCCATGGTTCTGCAACCCATGCACCATCTATCTCACCTTTTACAAATAATGTATAGATATCAGGATTTGCGATATTGTAAACAACTACAGAACCACCTTTTTCTGCAGGTTTTAATCCGTTTTCAGAAAGATAATGACGCAATGATACATCTTGTGTATTGCCAATTTGAGGGGCTGCAATTTTTTTTCCTGCAAAGTCAGATGCAGTATTTATTTCAGAGTCAGGATGTACAATAAAACTTGCACCTCCACTTGCAGCTCCTGCAAGAATCTTTATGTTGTTATTTTCAGAATTTAAAAATCCATTAATTGCAGGTCCGGGACCAACATATGCAACATCAACTGAATTTGCAAACAGAGCTTCTATTGCTTGAGGTCCACTATCAAATACTCTAGTTTCAATTGTAACATCATCTCCAAGGTATTCTGCAAATAATCCATTTTCTATCCCTACAACAGGAATTGCATGTCCGATGTTTGGAAAATATGCAATTCGAAGTTTGTTTTCATGCGTAGTTTCACTAGAACTAAGAGAAATACCAAGTACAGATAACAAAATAATTCCTACCACACCTGCAGAAATTATCACTCGAATTTTCATAAAACAGCGTTATATTTGGAAGTTAAATAATCATCGAATTTTAGCTCAAGCTAGTAAGAAATTTTTTGAAAACAAGATAGATTCAAGCCTATCACAAAAGATAAATTCCAAAATATGACGTGAAAATTGTTTTATGACTCAAAAAGGAATTCTTGCATTTTCAGGCGGACTGGATACATCCGTAGTTGTAAAGTATCTACAAGATGAACATGATATGGATGTCATTACAGTAACTGTAGATGTTGGGCAAGGAGATGATGCTAAAAAAATTGCAGCCAAAGCAAAAAAACTTGGTGTAAAAAAGCACTACAACATAGATGCACGAAAAGAATTTGTCAAAGATTACATTTTTCCATCAATTAAAGCAAATGCACTATATCAGAAAAAATATTGTCTAGCTACTGCACTTGCACGACCACTAATTGCAGAAAAAGTTTTAGAGATTGCAAAAAAAGAAAAAGTAACTTCACTAGCACACGGATGTTCAGGTAAAGGAAATGATCAAGTGCGATTTGATATCACATTACGTTCAGGTTCTGATCTTCCAATTATTGCACCAATTCGAGATAAAAATTTAGACAGAGAAACAGAATTAAAATTTGCAGATAAACATGGAATTCAAATTGATTCAGTTGCAAAAAAGTTTAGTATTGATCAAAATTTGTGGGGACGAGCAATTGAAGGCGGAGTGCTTGAAGATCCATACAATGAACCACCTGATGATGCATTCATTTGGGTTAAGACAAAAAATTTACCAGACAAAGCAACATACTTGGAAATAGAATTCCAAAAAGGGATTCCAATCAAAGTTGATGGAAAAACAATGGAACCTCTAAAATTAATTGAATACATTAACAAAAAAGCAGGCAATGCAGGTGTTGGAATTATAGATCATATTGAAGACAGAGTTGTTGGAATCAAATCTCGAGAAGTATATGAAACTCCAGCTGCAACTTGTCTAATTGAAGCACATTCAGATTTAGAAAAGATGGTCCATACAAAACATGAAAACAAATTCAAATCATTAATTGATGATGAATGGGCATATTTGGCATATTCAGGACTTTGGCAAGATCCACTAAAAGCAGATCTAGATGGATTCATTGAAAATGCACAAAAACCAGTCTCAGGAACTGTAAAACTCAAGTTATTCAAAGGAAGTCTACGAGTTGTAGGTAGAAAATCAAAGAATTCTCTTTACAGTCATGAAATTGCAACTTATGGATCAGATTCAACATTTGACCAAAGATTAGCTAAAGGGTTTGTAGAATTATGGGGAATGCAGTCAACAGCAGCTAATAAATTACAAAAGAAAAGGAAATCAAAAACATGAACTGTCCAGAATGTGATGCAAAATTAAACATCCCAGACGATGCCTCTGTAGGAGAAATAGTCTCCTGCCCTGATTGTGGCGCTGACTTTGAAATATCTAAAAAAGATGGATCAAATATTGAGCTTAAACAAGCAGAAACTGTAGGCGAAGACTGGGGAGAGTAATGTCAAAAGTATGTATCGTGTTTGACCGATTAAGGTCAGAAGAAAAAATGCTTCAAAAAGAAGCAGCAAATCTAGGACACGATGCAGTGATGTTAGATGCAAAAATCACCCAAATTAACACAGATAGTAAAAAAGAAGATTTTGATTTTGGTGATGTAGTACTTGAAAGATGTGTTAGTTATTTTCGAGGATTACATTTTACTGCAAGTTTAGAGTTTATGGATATTCCTGTTTTAAACAAATTTGAGGTTGCAAATATTTGTGGAAATAAAATGTTTATGACTTTACTTTTGGAAAAAAATAACATCCCATCACCAAAAACATACTTTTCATTTTCAAGTGCAAGTGCAGCAGAGAATTTAGAAAAAGTTGGATTCCCTCTAGTAATCAAACCAATAATTGGTAGTTGGGGAAGAGGAGTAATGCCATTAAAAGACAAAGACACCATGGAGGCAGTTTTTGAAATCAGAGATATCACAGACAGTCCACATGATAGAATTTACTATTTACAAGAAATGATAAACAGACCACCAAGGGACATCAGAGTAATTACTGTTGGCGATGAGCCTATTGCAGCAATGTATAGAAAATCATCAGGCGGTTTTAAGACAAATATCGCACTAGGGGCTGATCCTGAAATTTGTGAAATAACAAAAGAGATGGAGGATTTGGCAGTTAAAGCATCCAAAGCCATGGGAGGAGGAATTTTAGGAATTGATATGATGGAAGATGAAAAACGAGGTCTAGTGGTTCATGAAGTTAACAATACAGTAGAATTCAAAGGGTTGGCAAGAGTTGCTAAACGAAATATTCCAAAAGAAATGATCGAATATGCCCTAAACTACGTTAGAAAATAAATTATACTCCATTACGAGGAGGTTTATCATGAAAGTAGGGGTTGTTGGTGCATCAGGATATGTAGGCGGAGAGACATTACGTCTTTTAGTAAATCACCCAGAAGTAGAAATTTCAATGGTAACATCAAGACAACACGTTGGAGAATATCTACATAGAGTACAACCAAGTTTGAAGGGATTTACCGATCTAACTTTCTCGGAAATGGATTATGATAAATTAACTGACAAGTGTGATCTAGTTTTCACTGCAGTACCTCATGGAACTGCAACTGAAATTGTAAAAGCACTGTATGATAGAGGTGTCAAAGTAATTGATTTGAGTGCTGATTATAGATTACACAATCAAGAGGCATATGACAAATGGTATGGATGGGAGCATCCACATCCGGATTATTTAGCAAAATCAGTTTTCGGTGTTCCAGAATTACATAGAGAAGAAATTAAAAAAGCGCAACTAGTTTCTTGCCCTGGATGCATGGCAGTAACATCAATGTTAGCACTAGCACCATTAATTAAAAATGACATTATTGATACAGAACATATCATTGTAGATTCAAAAATTGGTTCATCAGGTGCTGGTTCTGGTTCAGGAACTGCACATGCAATGAGGGCAGGAGTTATTCGACCATACAAACCAGCAAAACACAGACACACAGGAGAAATCGAACAAGAACTCAGTGAGATTGCAGGAAAGAAAATTCGTGTTTCAATGAGTCCACATGCAGTAGATGTAGTTCGAGGAATTTTATGTACTAATCATACATTTATGAAAAAAGACATTAGTGAAAAAGAATTGTGGAAATTATATCGACAAGAATATGGTGAAGAAAGATTTGTCAGATTAATTAGAGATAAAAAAGGATTATACAAATTCCCAGATCCAAAATTCGTAGTTGGTTCAAACTTTTGTGATATTGGATTTGATTTAGATGAAGATAACAATAGATTGATTGCATTATCTGCATCAGACAATTTAATGAAAGGTGCAGCAGGTTCAGCCATTCAAAACATGAATGTAATGAGTGGTTTTGATGAAATGAGCGGACTAAGATATACTCCATTAACTCCGGTTTAGAAATGATCACAATCAAAATTGGCGGAAGTGTCGTAGATGATTTACATCCATCAACTATTTCAGATATAAAAAAAATAGCAGAATCAGAAGGTGTAATTTTAGTTCACGGTGGCGGTAAAGAAGTTACCAAAGTTTGCAAACAATTAGGAAAAGAGCCAAAATTTGTTACATCACCTAGTGGAATCAAAAGCAGATTTACAGACAAAGAAACTGCAGAGATTTTTACAATGGTAATGTCAGGTAGAATAAACAAAACAATTGTCCAAATGCTTCAAAAAAATGGCATCAATGCAATTGGATTATCAGGAGTAGATGCAAAAATCATTCAAGCAGACAGAAAAAAGAAACTCCTAATCGTTAATGAAAAGGGAAGAAAACAAGCAATTGATGGCGGATATACTGGAAAAATTAAAGCAATTAATTCAGAATTTATCAAATCCTTACTAAAACAAGGACTCACACCTGTAATTTCACCTATAGCCATTAGTGAAGAATCTGAATTTCTAAATGTAGATGGAGATAGGGCTGCAGCCTATGTTGCAGGTAAAGTAGACTGTGACAAAGTATTATTCATCACAAATGTTGATGGGCTTTTAATGGATGACAAAGTTGTCTCAAAGTTAACACTAGCTGAAGCAAAAGAAATCAGACCAAAAATAGGTCCAGGGATGGAGAAGAAAATATTAGCATCAACTGAAGCATTAGATATGGGAGTTAAAAAAGCAATAATTGCAAATGGTCAAAAAGAAAATCCAATATCTAGTGCAATTGCACATGATAATTGTACGGTGATTGAACATGAGTGAAGACCAATTTATGGGGAATCTCTATCAAAGATTTCCAGTTACAATTGAAAAAGGAGTAGGAGCTCATGTTTGGGATGTAGATGGTAAAGAGTACATTGATTGTATGGGAGGATACGGAGTTGCATTAGTAGGCCATCAAAACAAAAGAGTCAATGATGCAATTAAAGAACAAATTGATAAAATCATTACAGTTCACAGTTCTTTGTATAATAAAACAAGAGAAGAATTTTTGAAATTACTTATCGGTTTAGCTCCTAAAGGACTTACTCAAGTTCATCTAAACAACAGTGGAGCTGAAGCAATAGAAGCTGCAATGAAGTTTGCAAGAAAGTTTACAGGTAAAAAAGGAATGGTTGCAATGAAAGGATCATACCATGGAAAATCATTTGGAGCATTGTCATTAACATTTAATCCAAAATACAGAAAAGCATTTGCACCACTTGTAGAGAAAGTTTCTTTTGCATCTTATGGAGATATGGAATCACTTCGTTCAGTGGTTGATGATGATACAGCGTTTATTATTTTAGAACCAATACAAGGGGAGAGTGGAATTATTGTTGCACCAGATAATTTCTTACAACAAGTACGAGAACTTTGTGATGAAAAAGAAATTCTGCTAATTTTTGACGAAATACAAGCTGGTTTAGGTAGAACAGGACGATTATGGGCATGTGATCATTGGAATACTGCACCAGATATTTTGTGTCTTGCAAAAGGAATTGCAGGTGGAGTACCAATGGGTGCAACACTGGTTCGTCCAGACATATTAGCTTCAATGGGTAAAGGTGAGCATTCATCAACATTTGGAGGAAATCCAATTTCATGTGCAGCAGGAACTGCAGCCCTCAAAGCATTAACTGAAGATGGATTAATTGAAAATTCAGAAAAAATGGGCAAATTATTTAGAGAAGGATTAGAAAAATTAAAAGAAAATCATACAATGATTCGAGAAGTTCGTGGAAAAGGACTCATGATAGGAATAGAGATGAAGTTTGAAGTAAGAGATATCCTCATGGGATTAATTAAAAAAGGTGTTTTGATGTTGTATTCAGGAAGAAATATCCTAAGAATTCTCCCACCCCTAGTCATATCTGAAGAAGATGTAACAAAAGTTTTACATGCGCTTGATTCCATACTAACTGAAGAGGAACAAAAGCGAAATGTACAAGGATAACACAGATCAAAAAATTATAGAGTATCTAAAAGAAGATTCTAGAGAATCATTTGTAGATATTGGGAAAAAACTCAAACTTTCAGAATCAGCAGTTAGAAGACGAGTAAAAAATCTAGTCGGCAATGGGACGATTAAGAAATTTACTTTGGAGATTGGTGAGGAAAATACAACTAGTGCAATTGTTTTAGTTTCAGTTGATTCTGCAACAGATACATCCAAAGTTTCAGCAAAGCTTGCAAAATTAGATGGCGTAAAAACAGTTTATGAAATTACAGGTCAATACGACATTACAACAATTATCAGTGCATCAAACATTACAGACATCAACAATAGCATTGATGCATTAAGAAAGATTACAGGTGTAATTGATACAAACACTGTGATAATTTTGAAAAAAATTATCTAAAACGATTATCGGTTCATAATTAAAATTCAAAACTAGTTTAGGATCAATATTGATTATTTCCTACGATGTTAGTACGAATATGTTTATATCATCAATTTAGGTTAACGATTTTAGCAATGAAAGATCCGAATCACTATGCAAACAAATACAACGCATACGACAAGAACCCAAAAAAAATTAGAGTGCTTGACAGTACACTAAGAGAAGGAGAACAACATCCAGGTGTTTCATTTACAAACAAACAAAGAATTCAGATAGCATGGATGTTAGATTACTTTGGTGTAGATCAAATAGAAATTTCACCAGTAGTATCAAATGATCACAAAGAAGCTACTAAAACAATTATCAAACAAGGATTAACTGCAGATATAGTATCACATGGACGTGCACTCAAATCAGATATTGATATTTCATTGGATTGTGATGCAAAATGGTGTGCAGCATATTTAGGAATATCAGATATTCATCTAAAAGATAAACTTCGTATTACAAGAGAAGAAGCAATGAGTAGAGCAGTAGAAACTGTAGAGTATGCAAAATCTCATGGACTTAAAATTAGATTTACAGTAGAGGATGGTAGTAGAGCAGAACCAGAATTTTTACTCAATGTTTGCAAAGCAATTGAGGGAGCGGGAGTAGATAGAATTAGTCTTCCAGATACTGTCGGTATTTTACGTCCGATTGGAATGTATAATTTTGTAAAGAGTGTAAGTGATGTTGTAGATGTTCCACTAGATGCACATGTGCATAATGATATTGGATTTGCAGTCGCAAATGCATTTTCTGCATGTGATGCAGGAGTTGATCAGATTCATACAACTATTGATGGAATTGGAGAAAGAACAGGAATTCCACCTTTGGCAGAAGTTGCAGTTGCATTAACACATTTGTACAAATCACCAAATGATTTCAGATTAGACATGTTGTTAGATTTATCTAGATTAATTGAAGAATACACATCAATCAAACCATATGACTCAAAACCAATTGTTGGATCTTCTGCATACAAACACAAAGCAGGTACACACCTTGCAGCAATTCTGAGAAATCCTGCAGCCTATGAGCCTATTCCACCAAGATCAGTTGGAAATAGAAGAAAAATAGTATTTGGTGAATTGGCTGGAAAAACAGGAGCAGCATACTTGATGTCATTATTGGGTCTTGAAAAAGACGAGGAAGGTGCAAAAGCTGTTGCAGCTGGATTAAAGGGTCTTAGAATGGGGGATCTAATTGAAATTCCACTAGAAGACAGACTTGAAAAAAAGATAATTAATGATAAATAAAGAGGAGATGTGAAGAACAGATATGGCCAAATGTGAAGAATGTGATGCAAATATTTCAATTCCAAGTGATGCACTTGAAGGGGAAATTGTGACATGTCCGGAATGCGGTGCAAGTTTTGAATTAGCAAAAGGTTCAGATGGTTTCGATCTCAAGCCCGCCCAAACGGTTGGCGAGGATTGGGGGCAGTGAGTACTGACGTTACAATTCTTTACGATACCATCCGTTGGGAAGAAAAAGCTCTACTAGAAGCAGGTAAAAAAAACAACATCAACATACAGATGGTTGATTGTAAAAAATTAGCAATTAATTTAGAAAAAAAACCAGAAGATTATGGAGTGGTAATTCAAAGATGTGTAAGTTATTACAGAAATTTACATTCAACTGCAGCACTAGAAGGATTAGGTGTCAAAGTTATCAATTGTCTTAACACTGGAGTGTTTGCAGGAAATAAATTATTTACACATATGTTACTAAAAAAAGCTGGAGTGCCAACACCTGATGCAACTGTTGCTTTTTCAAAAGATGCAGCTTTGGAAGCATTAGAATCTCAAGGATTTCCCAAAGTTATCAAACCAACAGTCGGTAGTTGGGGAAGATTAATTTCAAAATTAAATGACAAAGATGCAGCTGAAGGAATAATTGAAAGTAGAGAAACCATGTATCCAATTTATCAAGTACACTATCTAGAAGAATTTGTAAAAAGACCACCAAGAGACATCAGAGCAATCATGGTAGGAGATAAAATAGTTGCAGCAATTTATAGAATTTCAGAACACTGGAAAACAAACATGGCACTAGGCGGAGTGGCAGAACCATGTCCAGTTACTCAAGAGATGGAAGAAATGTGCATAAAAGCTAAAAATGCAGTTGAAGGAGATATTGTAGGTGTAGATTTGATGGAAAGTGATGAGAAAGGATTGGTAGTTCACGAAGTTAACAATACAACAGAATACAAGAATACAGTTAGAGTATGTGATGTAGATATTCCATCCTTAATGCTTGATTATGCAGTAAAGGTAGAAAAGTAAGAATTGGACTCTCATTTAGTTACCTCTAGATTTGCAACAAAGATGCTAGAAAAAGCACTTCGATTGTACACACCATCATTAAGTGAAAAACCAATGGCTGAATTTTTAGCAGACAAGTGTGATGATTTAGGATTTGATGATATTGAGATTGATGAGGTGGGAAATTTAATTGCAAAGAAAGGTTCAGGTTCACCTAAAATTATGTTATGTGGACACATGGATGTAGTTCCAGGTAAAGTCAAAGTTAGACAAGAAGGAGATTCACTTTACGGACGTGGTGCATCTGATGCAAAGGCACCATTAATGGCAATGTTATTTGCAGCAGCAGCAATTGAAAATAACAAGGGAACAATAATTTTTGTGGGTGCAGTTGACGAGGAAGGAAACGCTATTGGAATCAAAAACATTGTTAAAAAAAAGTGGGATGTGGATTATGCAGTGTTTGGAGAACCAAGTGGAATTAAACAAGTTACAATTGCATACAAAGGAAGATTAGCAATTAATCTCAAAATTAGTGTTGAGGACAGTTCTCATGCTAGTGCACCATGGCTCTCAAAAAACGCAATTCAAGAATCAGCAATATTTGCAATGGAGCTTAAAGAGAAATTAGAAGCAGGACAAGAAGACAGAACCAAAGGAATGCTACTAACTGCAACTATGACTGAAATTAGAGGAGGGACAAGTCACAATGTTACTCCAAAAGAATGTGAGACAACATATGATATCAGAATTCCAGTAGACATGAACTGTAAAACCATTGAGCAGAAAATCGCCACACTAGTAAAAGAGATTGCAGAAAAACGTGGAGTAGAGGCATTTTATTCAATACTTGATGAAACAGAACCATTTGAGGCAGCACATAATTCTCCACTAGTTCGAGCATTTACTCTAGGTATCATGGAGGCTGAAAAGTCCAGACCAACCCTAATTAGAAAAACGGGGACAGGAGACATGAATGTGTTAGGGAATCAATGGAACATTCCTGTTGTAACATACGGTCCAGGGGATCCACATGAAGCACATACAATTGATGAAAAAGTTTCAATTGAGGAATATCTCAAAGGTATTGAAATTTTAAAGAAAACTTTACAGCATTTAAAAAGACTACATGACAAAAAAATGCAATAATGCTGTGGTTTGTAGGTTTAGGAATTTCGGGATTCAAATCAATTCCCAATGAAGCACTAGATGTTTTATCAAAAGCAGATATCGTATATCTAGAACAATTTACCAGTCCAATTGGAAAATCAGATTTAACTAAAATAAAAAATGCATCAAAAGGTGAATTCAAACCTGCAAAAAGATGGTTAGTGGAAGATGGTAAAGAAATTTTAGAAAATGCAAAGAAAAAGAAAGTTGTTTTACTATCTTACGGAGACCCATACATTGCAACCACTCACATTGAATTAAGAACAAGAGCAATTGAACAGAAAATTAAAACACATTCAATCCATGCTGCATCATCACTTACCTCAATGATAGGCGAATGCGGTTTACATTATTACAAAGTTGGAAGAATTGCAACAATAATGAGTGAAATGGAACTTACAACTCCATACTATGTAATTTACAAAAATATTATTGAAGGAAATCATACAGTACTTCTTTTGGAATATAATCAAGACAAAGATTTTTTCTTGAAACCTAATGATGCATTAAATGGTTTAGTAAAAGCAGAAAAAGGACAAAAAAGAAATGTAATTAGTACATCTACTTTTGCAATCATTGCATCAAGAATAGGATTCAAAGATCAAACAATAATTTCAGGTAAGATATCTAGCCTCAAAAACAAAGAGTTTGGAAAGCCACCACATACAATAATCATTCCAGGAAGAATGCACTTTACAGAATCAGATGCGTTGAAAATATTGGGTGAATGTATAGATGAGCCATTTGACAACTCTGAGAAAACAAAAAAAATATCAAATCAAATGATGGAAAAATATGTTCCAATGGTCAGAGATGCACTAGAGGAGATAATTCCACTTTACAAGAATCAAAAAGAATTTCAAGTTATTTTAGAAAATGCAGAACTTTACATCCAAGATGCAGAAAAATTTCTAGAAGATGGTCAAGATGAAGTTGCAATTTTGAGTATAGGGTATGCTGATGGATTAGTAGATGCATTGAGATTAGCAAAAGGCCTTGATCCAAAAATGTGATTATTATCGATGAATTAAAGAGAGGGGCTAGAAATAGAAAAAATATTGGAACAAACTGAAAAAATAATTCTTTCAAGTATTTTTGCTTGTCAAATTGATAAAAGTTCAACATTTGAACTAATCAAGAAAAAAAGTATGCTTTCAGAGAATATAATTAATTCAAAAATTGATGAATTGATAAAAAATCAATTGGTAAATGAAGATAGAAGTACATTAACTCAAAAAGGTAGAAACTCACTTCATGTTGTTTTAGCAGGAGGGGTTTTTGATATTATTCATCCAGGTCACATCTCAACGCTAAATGCAGCAAAAGCATTAGGTGATGTGTTGGTGGTGGTTGTAGCAACTGACAACACTGCAGTAAAAATGAAAAAGAAAAAGCCATTGCATTCTCAAGAACAAAGAAAAGAACTAGTAAATTCCCTGACAATGGTAGATCTTTGTGTAATTGGGCAAGAAGATGACATGTTTAAGACTGTAAATCACGTAAAACCGCAAACTATTGCACTAGGATATGATCAAGTACATCAAGAGAAATTCATTATTGAAGGATGTAAAAGAATTGAACTAGATGCTAAAGTTGCAAGATTAGAATCTCCAATTCCTGAAAGTTCTAGCTCTAGTATCAAAAAAGAATATGGCGAGTCTATTCACGGAATTTAGGAATTTATTGGAATTTTAATAGAAATTTTAGAGCCTTCTTTTAGTTTTGCAGATTTTCTCAAAGAAAGTTTAGAAATTAATTCAACTACAGAATTATCATGATGAGTACGCTCAAGTAAAATCAAATTACAATCAACAGAATTATTTATTTTTGCAGGGAAGCATTTAACCCAACCATACGTTCTCTTGCCATCAGAAAAACTATTGATGTTAATTCCATTCAAATTTACGAATTGTTTGATTGCCTCTTGATGAATTTTTTGATCTATTTTTACATTTAGAGTTCCAGGGAATGGAACATATCCAATTTTTGATTTGAATTGTTTTGTGTATCCTTTTAATCCCATGTAATATGCACCCTCACCCATTCCAGAAATCAAAGTTCCTTTAATCTCAACATGAGAAGGAAATGAATTCAAACTTTTTTGTAAAATAGTTGAAAGTTTTACCATTTCAGAAAAACCTTTGCTTGTAATTTTTACAGAAATATTTCGTCCACTAATTATTCTCTCAATGAATTGGTTTTGTTCTAATTCAAGAAGGTGTTTAGATGCAGATTGTTGAGATTTTTTAATATTTTTTCCAAGGGAGTCAGTAGTGATTGTGACATAGTTGTGTTTTGCTCCTTTAGATAACAAGTAAGAAAGAGTTAGAATATGCTGAATTTTAAGTTCAGTCATCTATAATCTTAAGATACGCCTAAATCACTAAATGTTTTCAGATTCAAACCATCAGCGTTTGATAGTTTTGCAACTCTATGTCCAATAACACATTCGACACCGGCATTTTTAGCACCTTCTAAAAGTCTCTGAGTGATAATTCCATCTAACATAAGATATTTGATTCCAGATTGGGATGATAGTTTACTAACAACTTCGCTAATTGGAACTTTAAAAATTTCTTTCTTATCAGTGTCTAATGCAACTGCTTCAAGTGTTTCATTAAGATCTGTAAAAATCTTTGATGCTAATTCTGCAAGTGGTTTATCATCTTCGCTTTTGAGAACTGGTGCAGGTTTTCCATCTTTAATTTCAGTAGCAATAGGACTAAGAATTTCATCGATTCTTTGAGGAGTTAATTCTTCAACTTCAACGTCTTTGTCTGCTTGTATTTCATAATCTAGTGTTACAACTGATTTTAATTCTTTAAGAATAAATCCGCCTGCTCTATCACCATCAAGAAATGCAACTACAGTATCTTTTTCATTACATAATTTTTTAATAGACTCATCAATTTTTGCACCTTCAATTGCTAAAGCATTATCATATCCTGCTCTCAAAAGATTAATCACATCTGCTCTTCCTTCAACTAGAATTACCCATTTAGAATCAAAAACACCAGAACTACAAGTTAGATTAGATGGTCCATATTTTGATAATTTTCCAGTGTCACCTTGATGAACATCATTTAACATACTTTCTCCTTCACTAACGGTTTTAGTTGCCCATTTTTGCTTGATTTCTTTTGCACGTTTTACAATATCATCTTTTTTTGCAGCACGTACATCGTCAATGGCTTCTAATTTGAATGCACAATCAAATGGACCTACTTTGTCTATACTCTCAATACCTGCAGCAATTAATGCACAAGTATCAATATCAGTACTCATAGGAATCAATGCATCACCATTAGTGGTGTTAGATGTAGATTTCGCATTAACTTCAATACGTCCTACTTTAGAAACTCGTTGCAGTTCATTCAGATTCATCTCTGGGCCCAACAGTCCTTCTGTTTGGCCAAAGATTGCGCCGATTATATCTGCTCTTTCAACGAGTCCATCGACTTCATAGGAAAGTTTAACGTGATATTTGACAATTCCTGATTGAGGCATAAACTATTCATCTC
>Ga0233434_1001490_pt1 | contig 22699 bp, 30 predicted proteins | sample SI_122_August201_4_FD_182738 | JGI IMG/M metagenome (GOLD analysis project Ga0233434, IMG submission 182738) | Seawater microbial communities from Saanich Inlet, British Columbia, Canada - SI_122_August2016_120_MG | ecosystem: Environmental > Aquatic > Marine > Inlet | place: Canada: British... | reverse complement strand
AATCAGAGCACAATTCGGACAAGCACACCAAGAAGCAGTTTCATTATCAATAGAGGCAGCATACATTACTGCAGACAATGTCTCACAAATTCTTTCAAAGGCTGCACAATCTGCACGTTCAGTATCTATTGAATCAGGATTTATGACTGATGAGACAAAAGAGCAAATTTTGCAAAAAGCAGATGCCCAAGCAAAAGGTGTTGCAAGTCAAGCAAAAGATTACACACCAGCATAATCTCATTTTAATTTAGAAAATATCTAAAACAAGGACAAATTAGTGAAAACCCCTATATCTGGTGAATTTAGATTTTATCATATGAATAGAAAAATTAAATTTATGATTCCAGTATTTACAGCGGTATTTGCCCTAATGTTCGTATTTGCAACCCCGCATGTAATGGCTGAAGGTGGAGATTATTCAAAATGGGATGATTCAAGTTATCATAAAAAACATATGAAAATTCAACTAGGTGAACTATCAGGTTCTGAACCGATATCTAGAGAAACAATCCATGATCAAAAAGACAGAGTAATTGCTTTGTCTGTTGCAACTTACAATTATCCTGATGCAAAAAAAGCAAGCATCAGTGTTGCAGTAAATGATGAAGGAGAAAAATTCCTCGTATGGAAAATTATTTCCATGACAAAAAATGATGATGGAGTAAAATCTGCAACAATTCATGTTGTAGATGCTTTCTTAGGAAATGAGATCACATCAATTGAAAAATCATATGATCATTCCACAAAAGATGGCAAATGGTCTCATCATGGCATGCATGATAAATTTGCAGATTTAACCCCAGAAGAGCGTGAAGCAAAATTTACACAGTTCAAAGAAATGAAACAAGCATTTATCTTAATTTCTGAACAAGACAGAGAATTGATAATGTCTCACTTTAAAGAAATGAAACAAGAATACTCTACTTTAACTGATGAACAAAAAGATGCAAAACATGCAGAGTTTAAACTAAAAATGAATGAATTTACAGAATTTTCTCTAGATGAAAAAATCATCCATTTACAAGAACTTGCAAATTCTCTAAGATAAAATCCTGTGAATAGCCATGACAAAAATCAATAATGTTGACCTTGACAAAGTTGCAAATACCCTAGCAAAAGGAAAAGAAGACATCAGCACTTTACGAAAACCAGTAAAAATGCAAGGAGAATGGAATTTGGATCCAAATTCAGAATTTCAATTTAAAACAGAACTATCTTTTGAGAAAGGAAAGCAAGTAGTAGAAATTGACTCTCCGTCATTTCTAGGCGGAGAAGGTAACAGACTAGGACCAATGGCATATTGTATTTCAGGAATTACATCTTGTTTTATTGGAACATTTGTTGGAATCACAGCACAGCAAGGAGTAAAACTAACAAAACTTACAGTTACTACTCAATGTAACATTAATTTTGCAAAGGCATTTGATTTATCAGAAGAACCAATCACTGAAGGGATTAGTTTTGAAATTGATGCCCAAAGTGGGAACGCAGATAATCAGAAACTACAAGAAATATTAAAAATGGCAGAAGAGCGTTGTCCAGCTATGTACAGTATGGCACACAAAATTGATGTTAACGCAAAGATAATTTAATTTTCATATAGAAAATATTTTCTATGTCCTCTCATTAGATAATACATGCATTGTATAGGAACTTGCAAGAATTATCAAGGAAAAAGTAACAATCAAGAAGGGGGACGATATGAACAAGGTCAAAAAAGATGTCCAGAATGTGAAGTATTCATTGTATGGGAAGGGTTGTGGTGTCCTTGTTGTGGACGTTTATTGAGAACAAAACCAAGAGCCAGAAAATTAAAACGTAAATTATCATTGAGTAAAGCTAGATAAGAAGAGTTTAGTATAGAATATAACAAAATTCATTCATGTCAAAATCTCCATTATACAGCGATAAACACATACAAATTTTTGATGATAAAATACGATTCAAATCTTGGGTATTGCCATGGGGTAAAAAGGATGTAAAATTATCACATGTTAAAAAAATCTCTGAGAAAAATTTAGGATTATCATCAGGACGTTTGAGGGTTTCAGGCTCAAATAACTTTAGAGATTGGTTTCATTTTGATGCATCAAGACCTAAAAAAAGTAAGGCAATTGTACTTGAGACTGATTTTAAAATTTACAAGAGATTATGGGTTACTCCTGAGAAACATGTCAAGGTGTTTAGTATTTTAAAAAAATTAGTTTGATTCTCTAACTTTGGGTAAATTCCAATTATACTTTATTGCAAGTAATCTAATTCCAGTTGCGGTTACAATACCGATTACAGAGGATATTTGAACATTCATATCAAAATACAATAATCCATAAAATATTGCAATTCCAATTATACTTGCAACAGCATAAACTTCCTTTACAAATACAATTGGCATTTCTCTGACAAAGACATCTCGAAGAATTCCACCACCAATCGCTGTAATCATTCCAGCAAAAATCATTGGAAGAAACTCCAATCCAACTATCTGATATGCAATTGATGCACCAAGTATTGAAAATACACCAAGACCTACAGCATCAAAGACTAACCAAACAGTCATTTGTTTTTTAAATTTTGTAAACAAGAAAAACATCACAATTGCAATTCCCACAGTTAATCCAACATAAATTGGATCAGAAAGAGAAGTAGGAAATCTACCAAATATCACATCACGTGTAATTCCTCCTCCAACTCCAACTACAGTTGCTAAAACAATAATTCCAAAAATATCAGCCTTGTGTGCAATTGCTTTTGATGCCCCAGTTACTGCAAACGCAATAGTTCCCAAGTAATCAAGAATACTAATGAAGCTATCTATAGGAAAAGAGAAATCAACCAATCAATTCAAAGATAGAGCTAGAACTAATTAAGAGTAACAAAAATAATATCAAAATTAATGTGAAAAAGTCGTTTAACCGAATAATGAAGACAGTCCTTCCATGGCTGCTTCTTCGTTTTTAGGCTCTTCTTTCTTTTCTTCTTTCTTTGCTTCACCACCGGCTGCATCTGCTGCTGGTGCGGCTGCTGCTGCAACTGCTACAGGTGCGGCTTTGACTGCCTCAGAGATGTCAACATCAGCTAAGGCTGCAACTAGAGATTTAACTTGGGCTTCATTAACTTCAGCGCCAGATGCTTTAACAACTGAACTGAGGTTTGCCTCGTTAACTTCTTTTTCTAGCTTGTGAAGAAGTAAAGCAGCGTAAACATATTCCATTGTATCGAGATTTTCTTAGGGCATAATATAAAACTATGGAGAAATTATGCCTAGGATTTGAAAATTTAGTTTAATATTTTGAGACTTCTGCAAATTGAATATAGAGTTCGTTTCAAATGTGGATCAGTCAAAGTCTCCATTCTATTTTTCAAGATATGTTTTGCCTCATCACGATCTGTCCCTACAGGTAATGATAAGACATTATTGATAAATTCAGGTAAAGATTCACGAATCCAACCATCAAGCATTCCAAAAACCTTAGGTGGAAGGAGATCACACTTGTCAGAATCAAGATCCAATATACCAGAATAATTTTCATGTTCCACACGATACACTAGAGCCAAAACAACATTGTCAGGAGTAGGATGCTCAAGGATTTCACGTGAACGCTCCCCAGTCTTTCCTTGTTCTAACTTGTTTTTTAGACCAACTGGATTTACAATTACACCTGTGATACCTACTTTTTTACCATCAATTCCAGTAACTGCTCCAAAAATAAAGTCATTAAAATCACCATTTTTTTTTACAGAGAAAATGTAAGAACCTTCTTTTAATTCTGGTTTCTTGCCAAACATGAATACACTTGAAATTGTATTGTATTTAATCTATCATTTATCGACAATTCTTAATATCAGGCAGAAACATCCACAGCGTTGGATAAAAGTCAGATTCTAAAAGAATTCTCAGCAGATCCTGAAAAATACTATAACGTTAAATTATTCCAAGAACAAGGTTTTGTTAGAAAGGCGTGCTCAAAATGTGGTAGGTTCTTTTGGACACTAAATGCAGATAGGGATTTGTGTCCAGATGATGGAACTGACACGTATTCATTTATCGGAGAGCCACCAACCACAAAAAGATTTGATTATACACAAGCTTGGAAACAAGTAGAAGAATTTTTTGTAAAAAATAACCATACATCAGTGAGCAGATATCCTGTTGTGTGTAGATGGCGTGATGACTTGTTTTTTACAATTGCATCAGTAGTAGACTTTCAAAGAGTAATGGGTAGTAAGGTAGTTTTTGAGTTTCCTGCAAATCCACTTGTAGTTCCACAGACATGTTTACGATTCAAAGATTTAGAAAATGTCGGAGTTACAGGTAGACACTTTTCATCTTTTTGTATGATAGGACAACACAGTGTTCCAGATTTAGGAGGGTACTGGAAAGATGAATGTGTTGATTTAGACTTTAGATTACTAACTGATCAATTTGGAATTAAAAAAGAGGAAGTTGTTTTTGTAGAAGATGTTTGGTCAGGTGGCGGTTCATTTGGTCCATCACTAGAATATTTTGTTCGAGGATTAGAGTTAGGTAATGCAGTGTTTACTGAATTTCAAGGGGAATTGGGTCAACACAGTACACTAGACCAGAGAGTAATTGACATGGGTGCAGGATTGGAGAGATTTGCGTGGATTACAAATGGGACACCTACAGCTTACGATTGTTGCTTTGGCCCAATTAATGAGAAATTATTTAGCACAATAGGTATTGATTCAGACAGTGAGATTCTAAAAAAATACTTTACAGAAATTGCAAAAGAGATTGATAACTATGATGATCTAAACAAAGTCAGACGTCTTGCAATTAAAAATGCAAACATTACAGATGACCAACTAAACAAAATGATAATACCCCTTGAAGGAGTTTATCTAATTGCAGACCATTTGAGAACATTGATTTTTGCAATCACTGATGGTGCTCTACCAAGTAATGTTGGTGGGGGATACAACTTGAGAATGATGCTTAGAAGAATCAATGGGACAATTAACAGATTAAATCTAAAATTAGACATGGATGATCTAATAGACACACACATTGACTATCTCAAAGACACATATCCTGAATTAGATGAGAAAAGAGAAGACGTCAAAGCAATTCTAAAGATAGAATCATCTCGTTATGAAGAATCAAAGATTCACATGAAGAAAAAGGCAGAAAAAATTCGAGAAAAAGGCACACCAAGTGTAGATGAACTCATCACACTATACGAATCAGATGGAATCACACCTGAATACCTCAAAGAAGTAGACGCAATTACTGAAATCCCATCACAATTTTACTCTAAACTATCGGATTTACACCAATCAGAAAAGAAAAAAACAATCACAGCACTTCCACTAGAAGATTTGCCTGAAACTGAAACTCTCTTTTACAAAGATGACCCAATGGAGTTTGAGGCACAAGTCATCAAAGTCTTTGATGATCAAGTTGTGTTGAATAGAACATCATTTTATGCAAGAGGTGGAGGACAAGAACCAGACCTAGGAACTATTGCAGGATTCAAAGTGGTTAATGTGGATAAACATGCAAACACCATAGTTCACCAGCTTGAAGGTGGAGTACCAGCTGAAGGTGATACAGTATTATGTAAAGTCGATGAGATACGACGTTCCAACATAACAAAAAATCACACCAGTACTCACATTATCAATGCATCATCTCGTAAAGTTTTAGGGTCATGGATTTGGCAGCACTCTGCATTCAAAGACGATGATCATGCAAGATTAGATATCACACATCACTCCTCACTAAGTGATAGTGAAGTAAAACAAATCGAAGATGAAGCTAATGACATGATTAAACAAAACTATCCAGTAAACATTGATTATTACGATAGAGGGACTGCAGAGCAAAAATATGGGTTTAGGATTTATCAAGGAGGGGTTGTTCCAGTAAAATCTGTCAGGATTGTTTCCATTGAAGATAAGGATATTGAAGCTTGTGGGGGAACACATGTTAAAAAAACTGGAGACATTGAACTAATCAAAATCACAAAGACTAAAAGAATTCAAGACGGTGTTGTTCGTGTAGAGTTTGTCTCAGGTCCTACAGCGTTCCAATATGTAAAAGACCAAGAAGTAGAATCAAAACAAAAAGTACAAGATGACATTGCAAAGCAAGCACTAGAAAAACTGCGAGAAGAAAACAAAAACAAAGCTAGAGAACAAATTCCTATACTATTAGAAAAAGTTCTAGCAGGTGAATCAGGAGAGTTAGATGGAATCACAGTGAAAAATAAAGTCTGTTTTACATCAAGTGATAGTTATGATGATTATTTCCATCAAAATTTTGGTAAAAAATTAACATCAAAAGATGATGAATCAGCATATTGTGGAATATTTGAGACAGGCCCTACAATTCGAGTTATGGTGTTCTCTGGAGTGAATTCAGGCGTAAATGCAGGCGAAATAGCCAAGGAAATATCAACTATTTTGGGCGGTTCTGGTGGAGGAGATGTAAAGTTTGCTCAAGGTGGAGGAAAAGACACATCTAAAAAAGAGCAGGCAATTAAAAAAGCAAAATCAATGATTTTAGGATGACATTATGATAAACTGGAATGAAATAGAAATTAAATGGAGAAACAAGTGGGAAGAATCAAAAGATTTTGAGACAAATCCAAATGAGAAACCAAAAAAATTCATCACAGTAGCTTATCCATATCCAAATTCTCCACAACACATTGGACACGGTAGAACATACACACTAGCTGATGTTCATGCAAGATTTTATCGAATGCAAGGATACAATGTGTTATTCCCAATGGGGTTCCATTACACTGGAACACCAGTACTTGGAATGGCAAGAAGAATTCAAAATCAAGAAAAAGAAATTCTTGATGGATTAAGAAATGTGTACAAAGTTCCTGAAGAGGCAATCAAGGCATTTGTTGAACCAATTAAAATTGCAGACTATTTTCATGAAGAGATAAAATCTGGAATGATCGAGATGGGTTATTCCATTGATTGGCGTAGAGAGTTTACAACTATAGTTCCAGGTTATCAGAAATTTATTGAATGGCAAATTACTACATTAAAAGAGAATGGTAAAATAATTCAAGGTAGTCATCCAGTTGGTTGGTGTCCCAAAGATCAAAACCCTGTATCACAACACGATACAATGGGAGACGTTGAACCAAAAATTGATGATAAAAATTTCTTGGTGAAATTTTCTTTTGGTGAATTTATTTTCCCAGTTACAACATTACGTCCTGAAACAATTTTTGGAATCACAAACTTGTGGGTTAACCCAAATACAATTTATAAAAAATTAACAGTTGATGAACAGAAATGGATAGTGTCAGAAGAATGTGCACATAAGTTGGCATTCTTTGAGAAAGAAATTACTGTTGATGGAGATATTGCTGGCAGTGACATTATTGGAAAGTATGCAAAAACCCATGACGGACGAGACATTCCAATATTACCTGCAGACTTTGTAGAGCCTGGAATGGGTACGGGGCTTGTAATGTCAGTACCAGGGCATGCACCAAAAGATTACCAAGCATTGATGGATTTGAAGGCTAAAGAGTATGAATTAGCCGTGAAAATTGAGCCTATATCGATAATATCAACTGAAGGATATGGAAAATTCCCAGCACAAGAGATTTGTGAGAAGTTAGGAGTGTCAAACCAGTCTGATGAAAAGCTTGAGGAGGCTACCAAAGAATTGTACCTCAAAGAGTTTACTGATGGGAAATTAAATAAAAAATGTTCCCAATTTAATAATGAAAAGGTACAGTTTGGTAGAGAAAAAGTGCGAGCTTGGCTTGCAGAAAATAATCATCTAGAAAAATTCCCTGTACTTGAGAATGCACCCGTGAAATGTCGTTGTGGTACTGAATGTGTTGTAAAAATATTGAACAATCAATGGTTTCTCAATTACGGGGATGAAGAATGGAAAGAGCAAGCAAGAGATTGTTTTGATGAGATGAACGTTCTACCAAGTAATATCAGAACAGAATTCAAAGAGGTTATTGATTGGTTACATGAGCGAGCATGTGCAAGACAACAGGGGTTGGGAACAAAACTACCATGGGATAAGGATTGGATTGTTGAATCGCTCTCAGATTCTGTCATATACATGGCATACTATACAATATCACGATTTGTAAATGATGGAACTGTTTTGCCTGAAAATTTAACTCATGAATTCTTTGATTACATATTACTAGACAAGGGAGATGTGAAACTAGCTGCAAGTTCATCCAAACTTTCAGAAGATATCATTACTATAATGAAAAAAGAGTTTCAATATTTCTATCCAGTTGATTCACGACATTCAGGTAGAGACCTGGTACAGAATCATTTGTCATTTTTTGTTTTAAATCATGTTGCAATATTTAAGAGAAAATTATGGCCACAAGAAATTGTAGTTAATGGTTCAGTAATGATGGATGGTGCTAAAATGTCAAAGAGTATGGGAAATATCATTCCACTACGTACTGCAATTAGAGAGCACGGTGCTGATCCAATTAGATTAGCAATAATATCGTCTGCTGAATTACTCCAAGATGCTGATTTTAACATGGAATCAGTAATTGGGATTCAAAGCAAGCTTGAATCTCTTTTAGAGGAGTGTAAAAACCTCAAAAACGAGCCTATCTCAGAGTTACAAGCAGAAGATAAATGGATTTTATCAAAAATGCAAAACATGATTGGTACAGTTACTGAATCAGTTGAGAAGATGAGATTACGTGAAGGACTACATGATATACTATTTTCATTTGAATCAGACTTGAGTTGGTATCAAAAACGTGTGCAAGCAAAAGGTAGAGAAGATATTGCAGGAATACTATACAAGATAAATTCAGCTAGAGTTGCAATGTTATCTCCATTTGCACCACATATTACTGAAGAAATGTGGGAGAATCTCGGGAATTCAAATGCAGTATCAAAATCAGCTTGGCCGGTATATTCTAAAGACGATGTAGATGCCACAGCAATACAGTCTGAGAATTTACTAAAAGGAACCATGGATGATATTGCAAATATTCTCAAAGTTACAAAAATTATTCCAAAGAAAATTGTGCTCTATGTAAATTCTGATTCCATGAAATCCAAAGTGTATCGTAAAGTATTAGGAATAATGGTAGGAGGTCAAAACAACATGGGAGTTGTCATGAAAGAACTCATTGCAGACCCGGAAACTACTGATGCTAAAAAAATGCCTGATTACATTCAAAAGGTAATCAAGGATTTACATTCAGAGTCTGAAGAAATTAAACAGATGAAGATTGAAGCTGATTCATTTGATGAAAAACAATTCCTATCTACAGAATTATCTAGTATTGGTAAAAAAGAATTTGGTGTAGAGATTACAGTTTATTCAGAAAGTGATGCTGACATTTATGATCCTAAAGGAAAAGCTCGACATGCAAGGCCATTCAAACCTGCAATATTGATTGAATAGTGTATTAAAATTCTGCAAACTTGAGCATATAGACATATACTCAAAAATTATTTGTAACTCTCTTTTTGCCTTATTCTATTACATCGCTCACACAAATTAAAATTTTTACCAACCCCTCTAGAACTTCTACAAGACATCCCACATCTTTTGCAAACGTAATCCATGTGTATGAAAGGCAAAATTTGAAAACTTAAGAGTATTGGAATATAGATTTGGAGAATAAAGTTTGAATCTACGTATTTGAATATCCAAAATGATCACATTTTGGACAATAGTACTCAGTTGGTATGTTTTTTTTCTCATTGCCACGCCTCGTATCAGTTGAATTTTTGACATCCATTAAGACATTGCACTTTTTACAATTCATGTATAATGTTACGTTAAACTAGGAAAAAAGAGTTTAGTATTTTTTTGGTCTTTTCTTCTTTTTGTTTTCTTGCTGCTTGCTTTTGTATTTTTGAACTCGCTGATTTTGTTCTGCTGCCTTTTGTCCCTTTTGTTTTCTGTTATCTTTTTTCTTTTCTTTTGCCATGATTAATCACATTACAATCCTTCTTCGTTTACATCTGGTTCTGGATTTGCACTATCAAAAGACATTTCCTTTTTTTGACAAGACTCACATTTTTCCCATATGCCAAATTGATTTCGATACTTTCCTTTACCATCACATCTAAAACAGTTCAATGCTACATACACTAGAAAAAATAAAGCATTAAAGTTTCCTGAGTATGATTTTTAGATAATACCAGTCACTGTACACTTTGAACTCTACCAATCAAGCCACCATCTAATTCAACTTTGATCCCATGAGGATGAAAATTACTTGACGTAAGAATTCTCTTTACAGTGCCTGTTGTGAGTTTTCCTGAACGCTGGTCTTGCTTTTGCACTATTTGTACTGTAATACCTAGAATAATTTTATCTCGTGTGATATTCATCAAATCTAAATTATTTGGAGATTATTTCTATTCTTTTAAAATCAATGAATAGTATCATATGCCTCTTTTAGAAGATTTTTGAGACTAGACAAATCTTGATCTAAATTTACTGAAATAATATTTGCAGATTCCTTTCTGTCTTTTTGAATTTTAATTACAACTGTGTCTTTTTCAGGGGCAACATCAGCAAACCACCTAAACGTCATTGTTTTTCCAAAGACAATTCTGTGCATTCTGATATCCTCAACTACATTATCACCTAAAGAAAAACAGTGATCACGAATACTTTCATACAAAGGTAATACGGGAACTGGAATCTGTTTTTTAAAATCATCATAAGTTCTTCCAGTACCAAATGATGCCATCTCCATGATATGATGTAAATTAGAATGGGATTTGTACCTTATGGGTTTGTAAAATAGTAAATTTAGAAAGAGTTGATCAATTTTTCATTATACATTTTTGCAAAGTACCTCACAGCATAAACTGAGATTAGAGCATTGATGAAAAACGATATGGCATATACAAAATGTAACGGAATGAAAATAATATCAGATATGAAACCCAGTGTAAAGCCTGCCAAGAGATTAATTCCAATTAAAACCCAGAATTTTTGAATTCTCCAGCCTGCATAAATTAAGAGAAGTGGAATTAGTGAATAAATCATCATTCGTTTAACATTTACTTTTTCAGGAGTAGGATCTAAAACCATAAAGACACTAAAAAATGAATTAACTTAAGGATATAGGAGTCAAAATTGTATTTATCAAACCAGATTATTTTTGTACAAATTATAATTTTCCCAGAATTAGCATTTAGATAGTATTGAAATAATACAGACAAAGAAGATTTTCGTGTCACAAGTTTCATGTGTTCTTTTTGATTTAGGTGGAGTCATCATTAATTGGAGTGATTCATGGTTGATTCAAGAAGTAAGTAAAGAATTTCAACTACAAGAAGACAAAGTTGCAAAAGAGTTTCGTAAAAATCTGCCAAATATCTCAATTGGTGAAGTAGATGAAAAAAAATTTTGGAAAACTATTGGAAAAGAGCTTGAATCAGAAAAATTGCAAAACTATGAACAATCTATATTAGATAGAATGTTTCGAAAACGTGTTTCATTAAATGAATCAGTGATTTCACTTTCAAAAGACCTGGCTCAAAAAAACATGCCAGTAGGAATTTTATCAAATACTGAGTTTGTTATATTTTCAGTGATAGAAGATTTGATTTCTTTGGAACATTTTAAGTATAAATTTTTGTCCTATGAGATAGGACATATGAAACCAGATGTAGAGATTTACAACTATGTGATTGAAAATACTCCAATCCCAAAAGAAGAGATATTTTTCATAGATGATCTAAAAACAAATGTAGAGTCAGCACGTAATGCAGGAATAGATGCAGTACAGTATTCAGATTATAATTCATTAATTCAAGAATGTAAAATTAGAAAATTATTGTAATGGTATAGTGTAAAAAATCATTCAAAGAGTTTTTGTATCTCTTTGTTTCCAAATCCTGCTTCATCAATCACTTTTCGAACCATATCTGAGCCAGGAATCTTCACCACATTTTCACTATATGCATCTCTTAATTTTATCCATTCTTTACTTCTATAATCAGTAAATCGATTAAGAATCCACACTCTTCTTGTTTCATGTGCAGGATCATTACTAATTGGAATAGAATTTGCAATATTTTTTAATTTCAAAAATTCTTCACTATGTCTATCCATATAACAAACTGGTTGAAATTTTTCAAAATCTCCCTCTTCTAAAAATAAACCATATGCCTCCATTCTAAATTCTAATTCACCATCACCCATTCCATGATTATAAAAACAATATTCTCTATGTTCTTCATTCATTGTTTCAACATCATAACCTAAAATTTTACAAACATCTTCAATAGAGATTTTTAGTGATTTTGCAATATTCTGTGGGGGAACAGTAATCTTTTGATATGATTTCACCTTTTGAATAATTGAGTTATCTTGTAAAGTTGGCATGATTGTAACTATTCTACTTTATTCCAACATTTTTTGGCATCACACTGACTGCATTTTGCTTTTTCATTCCATTTCTCAAAAGTTTTGTTTGATGGAATTTTTACCACAGTAATACGTTGACATCCAGTACATTGTACCTTAACTGAAGTATTTCCAGTATTCTCATCTACAAACCAGTCTTTGAATCCCATTATTTCTCATCTCGGGCTAGTTTTGCTTTACGTCTTTTAGTAATCAATTGAATCAGTTTATACCCCAACAGTACAGGTACAAGTACCTTCTTTCCCTCATAGAGTACTTTGAGTAGAGATTTCAGCATCTTAATTGATTTGAGTTGAGATGCAAATTGTAGAATCTTTAATGCTCGCAGTCCTGCAAAGAGAGGAATTAAAATAAAAAATGAAATATCAATCCAATTCTTTTTGAGAAACACTTTCCAGTTGTCTGCTTTGAAATATTTTATTATCAAATCAGGAATCATTACAACAAAAATGCTCCACAAAACAACATCAAAATAAAAATCAAAGTTTTCAAATTTTGGTAAAATATCATCAAATCCTATTGAGTGTGTATCATATACGATAAAGAGAACAAAATACACCATAGACAAACCCAAAATAGTGTATTCAACTGATTTTTCAAATTTCTTTTTTAGAAAAAGTTGTTTGACTTCAGATTTGTTCAATTATTCACATCCATGTTTTTGTGCCCATTTTTGTTTTGCAAATTCAGATGAATCGCAAAATCTATCCTCCAAATACCCCAAAGTAGAATCAAGTAATTCTGAACTGAGATTAACGTCATTACAGTGAATCAACCCAACCATCCTACCATAACTGCCAATTACATATCCATCATCTTCATCAACAGTTACTGTAGAGCCAACAGGGCAAATTGTTTCAATGAAATTCTTTGAATCAACACCACCATGTCCTTTGAATTCAGGTACAGACGCTAGTGAAAATCTAATAGATTCTCCATTAACTTTGAGAGTATCTCCATCAATTATTTCAGTCACAATTCCTGTAAAGCATTTTGCAGTTCCCAAACAATTCAAATCATCCGTATCACCATCAAACACTAATACATCATTTACATCGTCAATTTCTGTTGTAATAGGCATTACATTAGTTTCAGATCCTCCACCAAACTGACTAGCTATAACTAAAACTACAACAACTGAAATAGGAATTCCAATAATTACTCTGGGTTTCATTATGAAATGATTAAAATTTTGTAAGCTTGCATTCTTTACCTTCTGCACGACATTCAGCGCAGTATAGCAAAGGAATTCTAGCTGCGCCAATATTTTTGAAATTCAAATGTGAGTCCATTATATGACCACATTCAGCGTTTTGGCATTTTGTATCTTTATTATCATAAAGTGTTTGAATTGAAGATTCACCCATAATTTTTTGAATTTTTTGATAGATAAATTACTATCGAATCTTAGAGGATGTAACATCATCTAGTAATGAAATTCTTAAATCAAAATTCAACGTATACAGTATGTGGCAACAATTGAAGATCTCAGAGATGACATTCTAAAGGCAACTAGTCAGCAGCAAGAATTAATGGAGTTGAGAAAAAAATTCCTAGGTTCTAAAGACAATGAGAATCAAATGAATGCATTCAAGCTTACAACTCAAATCATGAAGTATGAGGATTTTATCAGAGATACAGAAAAGCAAATCAGAGTAATGAAGTGACATTACACCAGAGTATCATCTAAGAAAATAGAATCTACGTTTAATATCGATTAATTCAGAAATTCATCATGAAAAGTATTCTAGCACTATCTGTACTAATTGCAATATCTGGTGTAGGCACAGCATATGCTCAAGATTCAGGAGGAGTAGATGTAGATGGTACTTGGTATTTGGGAGAAGGTCTCAAAAAGGGAGACTATTTTGAATATACTTTGTGTGAGATTGATTTGAATGGATGCTCACCAGTTGAATTAAAAATTTGGATTAAAGGTGATACGATAAATGTCAGTGAGACATTATGGGATGCAAAGATTACAGTAATTGATGGAGAGAAAACAATCAAAGGTTCATGGGGATTGGGAAAAACTGTTCCAACTCCAATTCTATTTGATGATGATTTAGCAGACTATGCAGTTGCATTCAAGTCATCAATTGCATGGCTTTCAGCTTATGCTACATCAAATGAGAAAGATAGAATTCATGGGCCACAAGAGTTTAAGAGTTCATCATGGGGCTCATTAGGTCCAGTTGGTGGAGGATTAGAATCATATCTAATTCCAAGTAGAGTAGAATCAATTACACTACCTGATAGAACAACTGACAGTGTAGTAATTGGATGGTACAATGATAATGATAATGAAGTGTGGTTAGTAGATAGCTTTCCATTTCCAGTTAAAGCATTAGCATATGCTGGAATTAATTCAGATACTCCACCTGTAATGTTTGAATTTGATTTAACACAATACAAAGAAGGAATAGCAGAAGATCCATTTGCAGACATTACTGAAACCATACAACAATCAGATTTGCTAAATTGTAGTAAGGAATTTTTAGATTACACCAGTGATAGAGTATCTACAAATACATATTCAATGACGATTCAATACAACTTTTCTCCAGGTTCACCAATTGAAGGATGTGAAATTGATTGGAAGATTAATTTTTACAATAAATACAATGACATGGAAATTTTAGACCAAGTAAATTATGACATATGGGTAGTAGATGAGAATGACAATATTCTATACTCTTATGCTGAATCAATTAGTAAAGAAAAACTATACAGTGATTTTGGTCAAGTTGATCACAGACTACCTGTAGAGCATTCAGGGTTGGTAAGATATGCAATATTTGTGCACGGGTTGGGCCCTGAAGACAATGTTAATGGGGAGAAAAGTGGATATTCAATAATTGAGATTGAGGTAGAAGAGAATCCATTGTTAGAGAAAACTAGTGTAGATACAGTTACAAAAGTCACGACACCTACAATTCCTGACTGGATTAAAAATAATGCTGGATGGTGGGCAGATGGTTCAATTGATGATACTGCATTTATTCAAGGAATAGGATTTTTAATCAAAGAGGGAACAATTTCAGTTGAATCAACATCTCAAAGTGATACAGATACAAAAGAAATTCCCGCATGGATTAAAAATAATGCTGGATGGTGGGCAGATGGTTCAATTGATGATACTGCATTTATTCAAGGAATAGAGTTTCTAGTTAAAGAAGGAATTATTCTAGTATAAACAAAGTGTCAAATCAAAAACAATCAGTTATGTATGAAAGAAAAAAGTACAACTTGTGCAAAGCAGTAATGAAATATCACCATTAGAATGGTTAACACTAAATCAGTTTTTACTTGAAATAAAAAAAATCAAATTCCCATGTGTGTCAGTTTATTATCCATATGGAAAGGGAACTCAAACAATATCATTACTACAAGAAACAAAAAGAAATGAATCGTTTGAAAAAATTGAATTAAAAATTCAAACCAGAATTAAAGAATTAAAGAAAAATCCACCAACTGCAGGAAAGTTTGCAAAGACTCTGTGTATTTTTGGATGGATAAATAACGGTAAAGTAACTATCAAAGAGGTTGGAACATCAAAGAAATTACCATACATCTACATGGCAAGTAAAAAGCCATACACAAAACCATTTGAAGATGTTCTCAAAACAAATTACGATGTATTACTAATTACACTAGACCAAAAGACTGCAAGAATTCAAAAGTTTCATGGAAATCAAATAGTTCAAGAATCAAAGTTGAGAATTGACTTGCAAGGAAGGCACAAAAAAGGAGGTCAAAGCCAAGGAAGATTCCTTAGAGCAAGACAGACCAAAATTCATGTTTTCTTTAAAAAAGTTGCAAATAAGGTCAAAGAGATGGATGATGGTTCAGAATTAATTTTACTAGGAGGATCAGGTGTTGCAAAGACAGAATTCTTTGATGAGTTAAATTCAGAGTTGAGAGAGAAATGTAGATTTGTAGAGGATTTGTCATTTTCTACACCAATTAATGATGTGTATTCTAAAATGATTAGTAGACTATACGAGTATAGAAAAAGACACGTTGCAGAAATTATTGCAAAATATGAAACGTTATTCAAAGAAGGATTAACTGCAAAAAGAAATGATGTCATTTACAAAGCACTCGAAATTGGAGCAGTAGATACTCTAATTGTTTCAGTAAACTATCATACCAATGTACAGTTTAAAAAAATACTAAAGATGCTAGAGATTGCAAAAAACACATCATGTAAGATTGAATTTGCAGTGAGTCCAAAAATTATCAAGAAATTAGAAATTGATAATGCAGTACTAGCGATATTGAGATATAAAATAAAATAACAGAAAGGCGATTTGAGATTAAGACCAAACTTGTGAAAGTTTGATGACATCTCTTCGCTTAAGACCAAAAAACGAAAACGTTTTTCTGATGACAGCGATGTCTTAAGGTCTGAAACGATTGTTTTCAGACGACAGACGTCCTTTCTAATTACTATAGGTGACTTTGATATTTAACTAACACTATCATTTCCTACTATTGGAACTAGCAATAAAACCAGATAGTGTTTTTATTAGGAAGAAAAAATTTGGAGAATATCTTGAAGATTGCAGTAATGGGTATGGGAGTAGCAGGATCATATCTCATGGCCAGACTAAAAGATTCAGAACATGATGTTACAGGATATGAGAGAAGCGCAGAGGAGAGACATGACTCTATTTGTGCATGGGGAACAATCAAACCAATACTAAGAGAATTTTGCAAAAAAACAGGTAGAAATTTTGATGATTTTCTAATTCATGATGGAAAAAAGATGCATGTGAAAATGAATGACGATATCAAATTTGATATTGGATTACATGGAATGTGCACATACAACAAATTGGCACTAATCAAAGATTTCATTAAAGATTCAAAAATAATTTACGGAGAAGCACCAAAATTAGAAGAATTAGAAAAAGAGTATGATTTGATAGTTGATTGTACTGGATTTGGTAGAGCATATTTGCCAAAGATGGAAGAGGATTTCTTTTTGCCAACTTACGAATATAAAGTAGAATACGAAAATGGAGTTCCATATGATGACTTTTACATTGAACCATTTCCAGGAATGTCTGGATACTTTTGGTATTTCCCACTAGGAGAGAAATGGGCCCACATTGGTGCAGGGGATTACAATAAACAACATATCAAGGCAACTGATGCATTTCTAAAAAAACACGGTGGCAAAGTACTACAAACTAAAGGAAGACCAATTAGATTAGCAACTCCAAACAAGTGTAAACCATTTTACAAAGGCAAAGTTGTTGGAGTCGGAGAATCAATTGGTACAGTATATGCATTGTTAGGAGAAGGAATTATTCCATCAATGCAGTGTGTGGATATTTTTATGGATAACATTGACGACATGCAAGCATATGAGAAAGCAGTGGATAAACATTACAAGATATACAGTAAAGTCTTTAATTTCGTTCGAGCAAAAATTCACAAAGACTTTAGTTTTATCAAAGCATTACCTGACTTTATCTCAATATTTCTATACATGAAAAGAAATGAAGATAGGTTTGGAATGGATATTAGAATTTCTGATTTGATGAAAGTAGCTAAAGCCTAAAACTAGGATATAATCATCAATCCTTCTTTAATCAAGAATTGGATTCCTTGGATAAATGAATCATCATCTACTGAGCCTTCTGCCCACCATCCTGCACTAGTCTTAATCCAGTCAGGAATTGGATAGTTGTTTGTAGTAGAACTTTGTTGAGTTGTAGGAATTTCCATTAATCCTTCTTTGATGAGAAATTGTAATCCTTGGATAAATGAATCATCATCTACTGAGCCTTCTGCCCACCATCCTGCACTATTTTTTACCCATTCAGGGATTGTACTAGATGTATTAACACCAGAAGTTACTTCAAATGAGATTATTGCAACAGTTGCTTTAGTAGAACCATACTGTGCTTTTACAATATATTTTCCATCAGAGAATTTCTCACCCAACTCTACAGTATGAGTAAAAGTATAATCAAGGTTTACAGTGGTTTTTTGTGTAACAATTAGATTAGATGAAGAATCAAAAACAGATATTCTCAAAGAACGTTTCTCATCATATTTACTCACAGTTCCAGAAAATACTATGGAATCTCCAAGGGAGTACGTTTGATTATCAGAAGTAATATCAACTGTAGAATTATTAGAACTGCTTTGTTCAGGTGCGCCACCATAAGCAAATGCTTCTCCAAGTGATGATACTACAAACAATGACATGATACCAATTAGGAGAATTTTATTTAATTTCATAAGCAACACAGTACATTTCTTTCTTCATTTAAACGGTGAGTGTGTAAATCGTATCATTGCAATATTTAGGAGAAACTAACAGACCCAAATCCTTCTCTGTTTGTTCTATTTGATGCCATGTTGTAATCGTAAATTGTTTTAGAATATGCTTGGAGTTCTTCTTTCATTTTATCCAAATTATCAGCCAGATAAAATCCAGGACAATCCCCTGTGAATTGATATGTTGCATGTACACGTGCTAATCCTTTTTCATTTTCAAGCCAAGATGCAAATGGATACAAGTAACACACTCCAGGTCTATCAGGATGCATACTGCATCCTCCCTTATCATCAAGAAATCTACAAGAGATGTGAGTTCCATCATCAGCTTCTGTCTCATCAGTTTTTCTTTTTAGATTAACTGTAGTCATTGTAGTCATTTGTCCAGATGGACCTGGCTCAGTATATGTTGCAGTAAGTGTTTCATTTTTTATAAAATCAGATGTGTTTTGATATTTTAGTCCTTTACCAATGGTGATTAAATCATCAGATGTTAATGGGAGTCTACCTTGTCTGTCACAACAATTATGACAATCAGGCCAAAAGCATGTCCATAAAATGTATTTTTTCTCAGCGATAAGATAGGGTACATGAAATACCACATTTTTTACCTTAACTGCATAATCAGAGACTTGTGTAATTTTTCCCAACATAAAATCACGAATGATTGGATCCACATCCCAATCTTTTTGCAACAAAGTAAGTGATTCTTCAATTTCTTTTTGAGACAACTATCAAGTTATAACATCTGAAACTGTTATTATTAATGTTGAGTGAAAAAGGCAAATACGCATCAGCAACAGAGCATAGGAGATTTGTATGGTCAGAAATTATTTGGCCACTAGTTTTAGAACTAAATGAGGTCGTGTTTACATTAAAACAATTTCAAAATAAAAGACAAAGAGTCTGTGAAGAAAAAAATGTTTCAATAAATATTCCATCAAGAGGATTAGCATCATTACTTCAAAAAGGAATTTTACTAAAAGAAAATAGCATCTATTCAATTCATTTTAAATTAATTCCATACATGAGATTAAAAGCTACATGTGATTATGCAACTGCAATCCATGAAGTCAGAGTAAAGTGATACAGCAAATCATTATATTCTAAAACACCAGAATTTGTTTTAGTAGCCCGATAGTCTAGCGGTCAAGGATTCTGCCCTCTGGATCTCAGGAATGGATAGGCGGGGACGGCAGTTCGAATCTGCCTCGGGCTACTTGAAAAAATTTCTAAAATGAATAAAACAGAATTACTATCTTGATGCTTGTGCTATACGCTCTAATTCATTTTTCTTCTTTACAGAAGGAGCATTAGTGTCATTATTTGCTGCAAGCATTAATTGTTCTGCCATATGTTCTTCAATTGGTTTTGGATTGGAAAATGTTGCCTCTTTGACTGCATCAGCGATAAATTTCAAAGCCATGTCAACTCTTCTAATTGGTGCAACATCAACTGATACATGGTATGTAGTACCACCATAAACAATTCTAGTTGTATCCTCATTTGGTGCAGAGAATTCAACTGCTCTAACTAAAACTTCAACTGGATTTTGTCCAGTTTTTAATGCAATAATATCAAATGCTGCTTTTACAGTGTTTAGAACTTTGGTTTTCTTTCCAGTCATTCTACCAGTGTTCTTTGCATATTTTTTACCAAAGTGCATTGTCTTGTTGATTAATCTCTCAACAATGTTAACATCTGCTTTGTTGAATCGTTTTAGTGCAGAACGACCAAAAGTATAGGGTAAGATTTGTTTTCTCAAACAGATTGCAGTCTTTAATCCAGGATCTTTTACTTCAATGTCAGATAAATCCCATTTTCTAAATAACAATAAATTTTTAGTTTCAGCCATTTCTATCTCCTTGGTTTCTCCTTCTTTCCAATTACTAATTCATGAAGTGATGTACCATTAACTTTGAAAACTTTGAATCTAACTCCAGGAATATCTCCCATTGCACCACCTTGTGTTGCACCCATTCCTTGTATGTGGACTTCATCGTGTTCGTCAATGAAATTCATTGCACCGTCTCGTGGCAAAAATGCTGTAACTGTTTTACCATTTTTAATTAATTGAACTCTAACACATTTTCTGATAGCAGAGTTTGGTTGTTTTGCAGCAATACCTACTTTTTCTAAAACAATGCCTCTTGCTTGAGGTGCACCTCCAAGTGGATCAGCCTTTTTATCAATACCAAGTTTTCTTCTTTTGTAAGTTGAAATTGCCCATCTTTGTTTTTTCTTTTTTTCTGTAAGAACTCTGCCAGCAAATAATCCAAGAGGTGATTTTCTCAACTTCTACATCTCCATTGTTGCCCTTTCGGGACTGTTAATCAATACACTAGTAATACCAAAATATCTTTTTGCGAGGAGTCTTGCTTTTTCAGCATTTCTTCCTTCTCGTCCAACAACTATTCCTTTCTTTCTTGCATCAACCATTACTATTGCCTGTTTAGACCCATCAGGTCGTGTATTTAATTTTACTTCAGAAATTAACTTTGAATTTAATAAACTAGACAAAAATGCTGCTGGATCTTCATTATATTCCACCAATTCAACATTTCTTTTAACAATATTTTGTAATGATTTTATATGCATTCCACCCTTGCCAATTGCAAGCCCCATTTTACCATTATTTACTACAAAAATTACTCTATCTTGTTTTTCATCTTCGATACAATCACGTGCAGTTGCACCAGTAACATTTTGGAAAAGTGACATCAAACGCATTTGATCAGTTGTAAGTTTAATTGATTGTGTCATAGGATTTCCGGTTTATCTCCAACAAAAAAAGTCTCATTTAAATCTACATTTAAGAAAATATTGCTATTCATCTGTTTTCTCAGCTTCTGTGTCTTTTAAAATTGATTTGACGTTTGCATCATCTATTGATGTGAATGACAGTGTTGAAATTCTAAATTGTAAGCCGCATAATCTACCTAATGCAACTGAAGTTCCTTGAAAGTTTACTAGAGGTATTTTTTCTTTTTTTGCATCTTCTTCAATTTTCTCAAACATTTCTTTTTTTACTGATTGAGATAACACAATTAGCTTGGAATTTTTCATAGAGTTCAAAACTTGTCTAGTGCCGAAGGTTAACTTGTCCTCTTTACGAGCATCTTTTAATGATTTTTCAAGTATCTTACTCATTTTCCTTAAGTCGATCGTCTTTGGAGGGCTTTATAGGTTTATTGAAGAATTACACAGATTGTAAGAAAAGGCTAGTTTAGGAAATTAAAAAATGTGCCAAAAGAAGAAAACACGGAATTTACTTGCTCAAAAAAATCCACTGGTTTTTGTTTTTCATTATTAATTTGAGGATTTTTTTCAACTAGAGTAGATTCTCGAGAATCAATATTTTCATCAGGTGTTTCTACAAGTGTATTAATTTTATTTTGAGATTTTTCAACTAGAGATAATGCAGTTTTGAGATTTTTTTGAGTAGTAGCAGAAGTAGGATTTTCATCTAAAATTTCTCGATATAATAAAATTGCATCATCAAGATTTCCCAAATTTGCAAGAGCATTTGCTTTATTATTTTTAGCAGGTAAAAAAGAGGAATCAGCATCTAGTGCCAAATCATAATAAAATATTGCCTTTGAGAAATCACCTAATTTGCCTATAGCAGAGCCTGCATTTACAAGAATTTTCACATCATTTGGATCTTGGATTAAAGAATCAACAAAAAAATTCAATGAACTATCAAAATTACATAGGCGGTATAATGCAGGACCCATTCCATCATAATAAGAAATCATGTCAACAAAGATACTTGGATCACAATCCAAGTTAATTTGATTTAGAATTTTTCCTAATTCAATATCTTCAATAGATAGATTTGTAAACATTGTATCATCTAGTTCAGATTCAATAAGTTTTGGTTCTACTGACTGTTCAATTAATTCTGGTTCAATGATTTCTTGTATTGGTTGTGATTCAACAGTTTCTTGTTCAACAGTTTCTTGTTCAACAGTTTCTTGTTCAACAGTTTCTTGTTCAACAGTTTCT
>Ga0233434_1001488_pt1 | contig 22713 bp, 20 predicted proteins | sample SI_122_August201_4_FD_182738 | JGI IMG/M metagenome (GOLD analysis project Ga0233434, IMG submission 182738) | Seawater microbial communities from Saanich Inlet, British Columbia, Canada - SI_122_August2016_120_MG | ecosystem: Environmental > Aquatic > Marine > Inlet | place: Canada: British... | reverse complement strand
CATTGTCATTTTGATATTAACATCATTATTTTCTGCAACATCAATTCCATAGATTAACCCCATTTCAACAATATTGAGAGGTACTTCAGGATCCATACACTGTTTCAGTGATTCTTCAATAGCTTGTGCAGAAACAGTATTCATGATATTATGAACTATTTGAAAAACAATAAAAACTTTCTAATTATTAGCTTCAAATAATTTGTAATAGACTCTTTATTATTAAGACCAATCACTTATTTTTGTAATAATTTTTGAAAGTAATTCTGGTGAATAGGATGAAAAGTTATGAGAATAAATGAAAAATTAAATTTTTTTATCCTGTCAAAAAGATGATTTTTTCAAAAATGAATATTAAATTTAAGTAGATATATAGAAATAAATTGGAAAATGTGGATTTGTAGGCACAGTTAAAATTTTTTATTATGATTAAAATTATGGTATGTATATAAATATGAAAAAGTGAGTATCAATAATGTCAAGTGAATCATCTCAGGTAATTCAAATTCAAAAAGAGAATCCGTTTTTAACTTCAAAGGTTAACAGGAAACCAGGGTTTCCTCCTGCGAGAATATTATTTTTATATCCCAATGAAAGAGGAATGAGTACAGTACCTCCATCTATAGCTGTTTTGTCACAAGTTCTAAAAGATGAAGGTCATTTAACTAGCTTGTTTGATACCACATTTTACAAATTCGACGATGAGCTTTCATTGGAAGACTCTGACGAAGTAAAAACTAAAGCATTAGAATTTAGAGTGATAGATAAAGATGATGATGAATTACATTTCAAAAAAACAACACGTTCAGCAGTTAATGATTTTCGTCAAGCTATCAAAGATTTTGAGCCTGATTTGATTGCAGTTTCTTGTACTGAAACCACTTTCTTACGTGGAATGAAACTCATAGATGAAACAAAAGATCTAGGAATAACAAATGTGTTTGGAGGAGTTTTCCCTACATTTGCACCTGAAGTAGTAATGAAATATCAAAATGTAGACATGATATGCGTTGGAGAGGGTGAGAACGCAATAGTTGATTTATGCAATAGTATTTCTAACAAGGATGATTATTCTCATGTAACAAACCTTTGGGTAAGACAAGGGAATAAAGAGATTATAAAAAATAGTATTTCAAGACCAGTTGACATTAATGAGCTACCACAAGTAACAGACATAGCACTATTTGGAGAAAAACGATTCTATAGACCAATGGGAGGGAAAATTAGAAGGCTATTACCAGTTGAAACTCATCGTGGTTGTCCATACACATGTTCATTTTGTAATTCCCCAGGTCAAAATAGACTTTACGGAGAAGGTGATTTTCTTAAAGGAATGTCATTTTTTAGGAAGAAGAAAATAGATTTAGTTAAAGATGAAATTGAAAATCACATAAAAAAATATAATGTAGAATACATCTATTTTTGGGCAGATACTTTTTTGGCATGGACAGAAAAAGAATTTGATGAGTTTTATCAAATGTATTCAAAAATAAAATTACCATTTTGGTGTCAAACACGAATTGAAACCATTACAGAAGATAAATTTAGAAAATTAAAAGAGATCGGGTTAGATAGAATAACATTTGGTTTAGAACATGGTAATGCAAAGTTTCGTAGTGAAGTTGTGAAAAGAGAATATACCAATGAAGATGCAATTAAGAAAATCAAAATTGTAGAAGACCTTGGAATAACTTTTAGTGTAAATAATATCATAGGTTTTCCAGATGAAACTAGAGAACTTGCATTTGATACAATTGAATTAAATCGACAATTTAATTCAGATAATACAAGTTGCTCAATTTTTGTTCCTTTTCATGGAACTGAACTTCATGAGCTTTGTGTAAAAAAAGGATATTTAGATAATGATACTATTTGTGCTGTTAGTAATTCTGGAGAAAGTATACTAAATATGCCTCAATGGGATAAAAAAGACATGACTCGTTTAAGAGATGTATTTGCTATGTATATCAAATTCCCAAAAAATCGTTGGCCTGAAATTAAAGAAGCAGAAACAAATGAGGAATTAAGGCAAAAACTCAGAAAAGAGTTTATTGAAACCTACTGGTCAGACTCTAATGCTAAAATTGAAGATGACATTGCAGAAGCTGCAAAAGGACTTTTTTAGTAATTAAAAACAGATTTTTTATAAAACACAATTAATCATTAATTTATAATTGTCTTATTTGAAAGTGTTAGTAATAGGGTATGGTTCAATTGGAAAAAGACATGTAAATAATTTAAGAAAATTTAAACAAATTAAAATTTCAGTATGCAGTAAAAATAAAGAAGCATTACAATTAGAAAAAAAGAATATTTCTGTTTATACAACAATTGAAAAAGCACTAGAAGAAAAATATAATGTAGGATTTATTTGTAATGAGACTAGCTTACATGTTGAAACTGCAATTAAATTAGCTAAAAAAGATCTGCATATATTTTTAGAAAAACCACTTTCAAATTCATTAAAAAATACTTCAACATTATTTAAGATAATTAAAAAGAAAAAATTAATCACTATGATTGGACATAATATGAGATTTCATGAAGGAATAAAAATGATGAAAGAGATGATAGATAAAAATGAAATAGGTAAAATAATATCAGCTTCAGTAGAAAATGGATCTTATATACCTGATTGGCATCCCTTGGAAAATTATCAAAAAAGTTATGCATCACGTAAAAAATTTGGTGGCGGGGTAGTTTTAACTCAAATTCATGAGATTGATTATCTTTATTGGTTTTTTGGAAAAGTAAACGAGGTATTTGCCATTACAGGAAAATTAAGTGATTTACAAATAGATGTAGAAGATTATTGTGCAAGTGTATTAAAATTTAAAAACAAAATTATTGTTGAATTACATCTAGATTATTTTCAAACCCCTAGCAAAAGAACATGTGCAATAATTGGAACAAAAGGGCAAATTAAATGGGATTGGAAAAACGATTATGTTCAAATTTTTAAAAATAAAAAATGGATGACAAAAAAATATAAAAAAATAGATCAAAATAAAATGTATGTTGATGAAATAATATATTTTCTGGACTGTGTAAAGAAGAAGAAAGTTCCTAAAAATTCCATAATTGATTCAATTGAGTCACAAAAAATTGCTTTGGCAATAAAAGAGTCTGCTAAAAGTGGACGTAAAGTAAAAATCAAATAAATTAAGTTATTAAAAATTAATAATCAGATATGGGATCTGTTTTTAATTTAAAAGAATCTAGATCATGTTCAACCATGACTTTAACTAGTTCATTAAAGCTCATTTTAGGTTTCCAACCTAATTGTTTTCTTGCTTTTGATGAATCACCAATTAATTCCTCAATATCAGTTGGTCTAAATAGAGATTTATCAACTTCAACAAGATCATGCCAATCTTCAAATCCAGCATATTCTGATGCTAATGTGAGAAATTCTTCTACAGAATGAGATTCTCCTGTAGCAATAACAAAGTCATCAGGTTTTTTTTGTTGCAACATTAGCCACATAGCTTCAACATAATCACCTGCAAAACCCCAATCTCGTCTTGCATGAATATTTCCTAGCTTGAATGTTTTTTGTTTTTTATATTTTATTTTTGCTAACCGATAAGTAATTTGTCTAGTAACAAATTCATGACCACGTAATGGTGATTCATGATTAAATAAAATTCCACAACAAGCAAAAATATTGTAAGCCTCTTTGTAATGATTTGTTATATGATGTGCAAAAACTTTAGCAGCACCATATGGACTACGAGGCTTAAAAATAGTATTCTCATCTTTAGCTCCAGCTGCATCACCAAACATTTCACTTGATGAAGCTTGGTAAAATTTTGCATCAGGTACATTTTCTTTTATAGCTTCCAAAATACGTAAAGCACCAAGACCAGTAATATCTGAAGTTAGAAGGGGTTGTTGAAATGAAGCACCAACAAAAGATTGAGCTGCAAGATTATAAATTTCATCAGGTTCTGATTGACGTATAGCTGTTTGAATAGAAGCTGAATCAGCTAAATCTGCTTTGATTCTGTGGATATTATCAAAAATTCCTAATTCTTCAACTCTTTCAAAACATTTGTGACTAGTTCTTCTATAACAACCATAAACATTGTATCCTTTTTTAAGGAGAAAATCTGCAAGATATGATCCATCTTGGCCAGTTACTCCAAAAATTAAGGCATTTTTCATGATACAGACAAACCTGCTGTAGTTACCTTATCTAAAAATTCTTCGAATCCTTTTCCTTTTTGTTCATGTCCTTTCCACACTTCAATTGCAAAGCTTTTTTCATTATTTTTATTAAGAATAGGTATAACTTTCTCAAATGGAAAATCACCTTCTCCAAATTGCAATCCTTCACCATCCACTCCACTTGCATCAGATAAATGGAAATGGTTTGTATATTTTTCAATTATAGACAATTCATCAACTACAGATAGATTATTTTTGTTACAATAAAGATGTGAATGACACAAATCATAACAAACATTCAACCCAGTGTCTATACAATATTTTTTCATATCAGAAGCACTCATGAAAACATTACAATTCCAACGTCCTCCAAAAAACCAAGCATATGGAGGCATGTTTTCTAAAAGAAATGTTACATTTTTGAAATCCAATTGTTCAACAGATTCTACAATCATACTTTGGCTTTTTTCAATATCTGATTGAGTTGATTCATTTAACGAATAACCTCCTGGATGAACAATCAAAGTGGGTTTACCTTTAAAATTTTCATTAAGAGAAATTGTTTTGTCGATAGCTTTTTGAATTAATTCTAAGGATTTTTCTCTAGAATGAACTTGATTAGTTTCTTTTAAACTAACTATATCCAATAATTTTCTTTCGAAATATTCAAAACAATGAACAATTAATCTCTGTTCAAATTTTTCATTTAATTCTAAATTTAAATCACTATCAGAAAAATGGAATTCTAATACCTTAGGGTTAAATTTTAGCATGTCATTCAAATCGGGTTTACGGACTTTCATCCCAAGTATCATGACAAATCACTCTGTTGAAGATATTCATTTTTTTTAATATTACGAAATGATTTTTTTCCAATTAGCTCAAAATAATATTGTGGTGATAATCCTCTTGCAGGAGTTTTAACTTGAATATTTTTTTCAGAAAAGATTTCGTCTTTTTTAATATCTGATGAGCAAACAATACTTTTACCTAATACTTCGCGTTGTAATACTTCACCTCTGGTCATTGTTTTAACAGGTTCACCTTTAGCTTTTTCAGATAATCGAATATACTCAATTAGTTTTTTGAATTGATCCGGTTCTAGAGATGCAGCTTGATCTAAACCGTCCATGGTTTTATCTAATGTTATATGACGTTCAATCAATACTGCACCCATATTAGCAGCAGTAACAGATGGAATAATATCAGATTCATGACCACTATAACCTATAGGTACATCAAACTTTTCTCGTAAAACAGGAATAAGTTCCAAGTTGAGCATCTCTACAGGTGATGGATATGTACTATTACAATGTAGTATTAAAAATGGAACATCTTGATTTTTGATAAAAATAACTGTTTTTTCAATTTCATCCATAGAAGACATTCCAGTAGAAATTATCAATGGTTTTTTAGTTTTTGAAATATGTTTTAACAATGGAAAGTTAGTCATATCAGCTGATGCGATCTTATAACCAGATACATTGAGTCGTTCTAAAAAATCAACACTTGGGATATCCCAGGGAGTACATAAAAAAGTAATTTGTTTTTTATTACAATAATCAACAATATTTTTAAAGTCATCTTCATTAAATTCTACTTTGTGTAAAATATCAATTAAAATTTCAGTTCCTTGAGAATCAAGTGTTGGATTTTCAAGAATTTCTTTTTGGTAAATACTTTCTAAATTACGTTTTTGGAATTTTACAGCATTTGCACCTGCAAAAACTGCAGCGTCAATCAGTTTTTTAGCTAGAGATAAATCACCATTATGATTTATACCAATTTCAGCAATCACATAACATGGTTGTTCACTACCTATTGTTTTTTCATCAAATTTAATTTGATTTTTAAAATTATATTCCATATTTAAGATCTAAATTAGGCATATTTAATTTATAATAACAAATAATTTATGCGTTAATTGACTGATCCATCAACTGTTTGTCAAAACCAGGGTATAATTTTATTAAAGATAATTTGAATAATAATAAAACTGTTCTGTTAATTAAATTCAAATAATTTTGGAATAGATTTTTCATATGGTGGCTGAGCCAGTCCTTTTTCTGTAATAATTCCCGTGATTAATTCAGGCGGAGTCATATCAAATGCAGGATTAATTACATGGATATTATCAGGTGCCGTCTTTTTATCACCTATTCCTGTAACTTCAGTTCCAGATCTCATTTCAATTATTACATCTTCAGATTTACTTTCCATATCAATTGTAGATAATGGCGCTGCTACGTAAAATGGAATTCCATGTTGTTTTGCCATAGTGGCAACTTGATATGTACCAATTTTATTAAAGATATGACCCGACTTGACAATTCTGTCAGCACCCACCACAACTTTATTCACCAATCCATTTGCCATACTATATCCAACTGCAGTATCTGGAATTAGACTAACATCAAAACCATCATGTTTTAATTCAAAGGCAGTTAATCTTGAACCTTGTTGAATAGGTCTTGTTTCAGTAGCTATTACTTTTACATTTTTTCCACTTTCTCTAGTTGCACGAATTACTCCTAAAGCTGTCCCATATGCAACAGTAGCTAATGCACCGGCATTACAATGTGTCATTATAGTATCATTGTCATCAAAAAGAACAGAGCCAATTTTTCCCATAGTTTTATTGATTTCAATATCATCATCTGCCATTTTTTTTGCTTTAGAAATAACTAATTCTCTGATTTTTTCTATGGAATCTCCAGTAACTGCAACATCCATAATTTTTTTTAATCCCCAACCTAAATTAACAGCAGTTGGCCTTGTTTCAAAAAGGACTTCTTTTGCCTTTTCTAAATCTGAAATTAATTCTTCTTTGGTGATTGCATCACTTTGTAATACTGCTAATGCTAAACCAAATGCACCAGATACTCCAATTGCAGGTGCACCACGAACAACCAAAGTTTTGATTGCATCTGCAACTTGAACATAATCATCGTATTCTACAAAAACAAGTCGATTAGGAAGTTTTGTTTGATCAATCATTACTACTTTATTATTTTTCCACTCTACAGTTTTTAATGAAGTATTATTTTGAATATTTTTTTCTGACAAGTAAAAAAATAATTATTTTACCATTTTTTAAACCAATCCATTTTATGAGAAGAATTTACCAAATGTTATATTCTTTATGTGATTTTTGGTAATTACTTGCTTAATTTGGAAACATTGAAAGAAATTGATTCACAGCAAATGTATGCTGTTTATGATAATTGGGCAGATATTGCCATTAAATATTATAAGCAAGATATAGACCCTATAAAATTTAATGATTTATCACATATTGTTTTTGCAGGAATGGGAGGTTCTGGAGCAATTGGAGATATTTTTTCTTCCATTTTATCAAAAACCAATATTCATGTAAACGTGGTTAAAGGTTACCGTATTCCAAAAACTGTTGATTCTAATACATTGGTAGTTTCAACTAGTGTTTCTGGAAACACAAAAGAAACTCTTTCTGTTCTTGATGCTGCAAAAAAAACAAACTGTAAAATTATTTCATTTTCAGATGGAGGGATGATGGAAAAATATTGTAATAGTAATTCCATAGAACATAGACAAATTCAAACACATCATTCACCACGAGCGTCATTTACAGCATTTTTGTATTCTATGTTAAGAGTGTTAAAAGATTCATTGAATATAAAAAATGATGATATTCTAGAATCAATAAAAGAAATAAAATTATTACAAACCAAAATTTCATCAAAAAATCTTTCTAATAGCAATCCATCTTTATCTTTAGCAAAATGGATGAGAGGAACACAGTTAATCTATTATCCATGGGGATTAGAATCTGTAGCAACTCGATTTAAAAATTCTCTTCAAGAAAATTCGAAACAACATGCAATGATTGAAAATATTATAGAAACATGCCATAATGGAATTGTATCATGGGAGCAAGCATCTAAGATACAGCCTATTTTAATTCAAGGAAAAGATGATGATATTAAAACTAAAGAAAGATACGAGATAATAAAAGAATTTTTCCAACAAAAAGAAGTTGAGTATAAAGAAATAATATCTGTAAATGGAAGTATACTAACAAAAATTATCAGTCAGATTTATCTTTTAGATTATTCTACAATATATAATGCAGTATTAAATCAAATAGATCCCTCACCAGTTAGTTCAATTAATTTTGTAAAATCAAGACTAGCATAATTAATTCCATTTAATTAATACAAGATTTTATTCATCAATAATTTTAATAACAGAAAAAAATGGTAATAAATGTTGAAAATAGCAATTGGTATTCCTGCATTTAATGAAGAAAAGTCAATAGCATCAATTATTTTACAATTAAAGAAAAAATATGAAACAATAATTATTTGTGATGACGGCTCATCTGATTTAACTGGGAGTATTGCAAAGGAATTAGGAGTAACTGTAATCATTCATCAAAAAAATTTAGGGTACGGGGCAGCTATAAGATCTATTTTTTTGAAAGCTCGTGAATTAGGAATAGACGCATTAGTTACATTTGATGCAGATGGGCAACATAGAATAGAAGATATTGAGTCTATGTTAAAACCTATTAAAGAAAATAAAGCTGACATAGTAATTGGTTCACGCTTTATGCAAAATAATTCTAAAGTTCCAAAATATAGAAAAATAGGAATTAAAACAATTACAGGTCTTACAAATGTAGCAACAGGTTTGAATGTATCTGATGCACAAAGTGGATTTAGATCATACAACAAAAAATCATTGGAAAATATCAATCCATCTGATTTTGGAATGGGAATATCAACTGAGATATTGATTAAGGCAAAAAAAATGAAATTGAAAATATTGGAGATCCCAATAGTTATTTTGTATGAAGGGGATACTTCTACACATAATCCAATATCTCATGGAACATCAGTGGTTTTGAGTACAATGAAGTATGTATCAATAGAAAGGCCACTATCATTTTATGGAATTCCAGGTTTGATATTATTTAGTATTGGAATATTTTTCTCCGTTTGGACATTACAAATTTTTTCTGAAAGTAGACAAATAATTACAAACATTGCATTGATTGGTATGGGAGGTTTAGTATTAGGAACACTTTGTATTATGACTGCAATAATTCTATATTCAACTGTAAGTGTTGTTAGAGAGAGAAATTAAGGGCCAAATTCATCTTAGTTTTTTCAAGTTAGAAATAATTTCTTAAATAATTCTTCATATTATGAAAAGAATTCTATCAACATTAGAAAATCAGTTAATCTCACCATATTTTTTAAAATCAATTATTTTTTCTTTGATTTCAAAATTAATTGAGCATGTAATAAATCAAAAGTAGTATCAATGTCTATAGAATCATCTTCAGACATTTTAAAAATTCCAATTTTACCTGAAATTCTACATTTAGTTTTTTTAAATGAAGTATATTTTGTTATGTAAATCGCTCCATTCTCAATATATTGATCGTTCATATCTTGTCGATTAGGTCTTTTTAGAGGATCATAATTTATTGATTTAAAATTATTTCGTTGTTTTTCCCAGAGGAATTTATGGGAAGGATATGCACTCAATATAGAATCATATTTATTTTTACTAAAAAATTTTAGAGCAGCATCTACATGTTTTGAAGTTCTTAGTGGAGATGTATTTTGTAACAAAACAATAAGATCAGGGATATAATCATGATTTTTTTGCAGATAGTTAAGTGAATGTTCAATTACAGATTCAATATGTGCTTTATCTGTTGCAAGTTTCTTAGGTCGAGAAATTACTTCTACTTTTAATTTTTTTGAATGATTGGTAATTTTTTCATCATCAGTAGAAACTATGGTCTTTGTAATGTATTTAGAATTGAGGGATGAATTAATAGAATAATTTAACAGGGTTTTTCCATTTAATTTAATTAAATTTTTCATTGGAATTCCTTTTGAACCACCACGAGCAGGAATGATTCCAAGAATATTCATGATTTTAAGAGAAACCTAGTACTTAAAAATATTAGAAACAGCTAATCGCATCAAAATATTTTAGGAAAATATATCTAAAATAATTTTCCCAATTTTTTCATGAGATTTTCCATCACTTTTTGGAAATATAGAATTACATGCTTTTTCAAAATCTTTACTTAAGGTAATAGTAGTTTTTGAAAAATTATTAACTATTGATGGAATAGTTTCTATATTTTGGCATGAGATTACATTTCCTTCTTTTATTGCATCGTTAAGTAATGGTGGTTCAGGAATTTGAATTCCAGCATCTAAAAATATGAGTTTATGCCCACTATATGCAATTTCAGTTATTGCTTGAGAATATCCATAGGAAATCAACATATCAAAATCATAAGCAACATCCCACAAATTTTCATCTTGAAAAATTTGAATATCAAGATTAAGGGATTTTAATAATTCTTTATAGACTAGTTTATTTTCAGATGATGGATGTATTTTAAGGGCAAATGAAAAATTATTTTTTGATAAAACCAAGAAAAGAGTCATTAGAAAATTATCTCTTTGTGTTTTAGTCCAATAACCGTGTTCATACAATGAACCTGTAACGATAAGAATTTTTTTATTTTTAGAGATTTGTTTTTCTTTAATTTTTTGTCGAATTTTTTTAGATAATGTATCCCAATAGGGATTTCCTACAAAATGAATACAATCTTTATTTTTTATATTTTCATATTCATATTTTTTAAATGCAAATTTATCTGGAAGTAAATATTGATCTCCAAATAAATTTAATTTTGATATTCCACCTGTCAAAAAATTAGAGGTATCTTTGATAATAGAAATTATTTGTTGAAAATTAATTCCTAAAGAAAGTCTAGTTTTTACAAGGAAACTGTACTTGAAAAAATAAAATCTAACACGTCCCATAAATTTTGCATCTTGTTCCATATCAGATGGCAATTTACTTGAAAATAAAAGAGAGACTTTATTGTTTAGTGAATTATATGGTGTAGTAGAAAAATAAGAGTGGTTAAAGCAAACAATAGGGATTTTATGAAAAGCAGATGCTAAAGAAAAAGAATAATTTATAGGATCTAAAGTGATATTAGCTAAAAAAATATCGGGTTTAATTTCTTTAATTAGTTTGAGAGCGTTCGGAAATTGATGAATGTCAAGAATTGTAATATTATCTATTTTGTTATTTTTAATTTTATTTGGTTGAAATACTAACCAAAATAGTTCTACATCAGTCTTTGTTTGAAGAAAATCAGTAACTGAATTCACATAAGCGATTCTAATGTTGTTCTTATGTGGAATAATAGGAGAAACTGCCAAAATTTTCATTTGTAAGTGTGATGTTTTTTAAAAGTGACTTAAAGTTTGTGAAAAATTTTGATTTATAAAAATTTAGGAATTATTTTTTGATTTATAAAAATCTAAACATACAAAAAAGATCGCCTGAAATGATGAAGCAATAACGACGGATATAGCTAATCCCATAGTTCCCCAAATTGGTCCTAAAAATATAATACCAATTGTAGTTATAGCAAATGAAATTAAATATCCATAAATAACATAACTAGTCTTTTCCATACCAATAAATTTTGAAATATAAAGTGCCGAAATAGTAGAAGGAATCAAAAAAATTGAAAGTATTGGAAGAAATTCTACTGCTTCAGAATAATTTGGGAATAAAATGGGAAGAACCAAAGGAGAAATAAAAATTCCTATAAGTGCAAGAATTACCGAAAATCCTGCTGTAATAAATTTTAATTTTTTTGTTGATACACCACTTGCATCCTGTGGCAAAGTATATCTTGTAATAATTCCAGGGATTATGCCAAGAAGTGAAATCACCTGTAATGCTAAAAAATAATTTCCTAATAATGAAAAACCAAAAAGAGATCCTATAAGTAATTTATCGATTTTTCCGGTTGATACTTTTGAAATATCCAAAATATAATTATTAATCATAAAATGGGATTTAGTTTTTAAAATACTAAAATCCATTTTTGAATGCTTAAATGTATTGTAAACTTTTTTTGTCAAGAAAAGCATAGATAATCCATAGCCCAAAAGAATACCTTCTGGTCCAATAATAAAATAGAAAAATAAAGCAAAAATCACGAATAGGATTTTTTGAATTAAATAATATATTGAATAATTTTTATAAAGTTTCCTTCCTACTGTTTCACCTAAAGTAAGAAGGTAAATAACATAACCCAAAACAAAAAAACTAAGTCCAATGTTTTCAAAAGCAATATACAAAATAATTGCAGATGTAAAACTGGTAATTAAAGAAATTAAATAAATTGGAGGTTGAATGTTAATCTTTTTTGCAGAATAGACGGTAATTGCTTGTTCACTTCCGATAAGACTCACAGCAGTAGCTATTGCACCAATCCCCATCAAATAACTAATTTCACCATAAATTTCGGAACCCAATACATCTGCCAAATATAGCCAAAAAATAGCAGTTATTGCGGTACCAGTAATATTAGCAAATCCAATAAAGGAAATATTTTTTACAGTATTAATTTTAAAAAAATTTGGCCAATCCAATAATTCATTTTAATTAAAGTTGAATAATAAACTATATTGTTTAAATTAAAAATAACATGTTAATTTTATTCTGTTTATCTAATCAAATTCATATCCATTAAGCATATTCATCAACTAACTTTTTGAACAAAATTTTGAATCATTTTATACATTTATTACGGGTTTTTTGGATTGCCAATTACCTTTGCCTGATTTTGGATTAAAAATCAATAAACCTAAACTTTTTTCATTTGAATGGGTTATGAGAAAAATTCTTGGGAAAAAAACACATCAAGTTCTTTCCATGGTTCATGTTTCTTTAGACGGCTGGTTTTACTCGGCATTATTACATTCCAGAAGAGTAGATAATGATGTAATGGGAACTTATTATGAATTTGGTGTCGGTGAAGGTAGATCATTGGCTATTTTCTTAAAAGCACTTGATTCTTTTTGTAGCGATTATAAAATTGATCCATCAAAGTTTCGTATTTTTGCTTTTGATACATTTGAAGGATTGCCAGAACCCACACATTCTTCTGATAAAAAAGCTGGATGGTATAAAGGACTATTTGGACATAGTGTTTCAGAAATAAAAGATAGATTATCTTATTATGGTGTAGATTATAAAAAATTTAATATTCGTTTCATTGAAGGAAATTTTGATCAAACTCTTACTACTTCACTTAGAAAAGAATTAGAAGAATTTCCACCAACAATAGTTAATGTTGATGTTGATTATTATTCTTCTTCCAAAACTGTTTTAGAATGGTTAAGACCTATTTTGAGTAGTGGAGTGAAGTTTTATTTTGATGATATCTGGGCATTTGCAGGGAATCCAAATTATGGAGAATTAAGATCCATAAAAGAATTTAATGAAGTCAATGATGGATTTTTAACTCCATACCCAGTATTAGGTATGCCTGGAGATGTGTATATCTATTCTAAACAAGAATATGAGTTCACCTAGAAAATTATTACTAGTATTCATTTAATACAACATGTCATAAAATAACTAGACCTGACTTTATGGACATTAGTTTTTCAATACATTTTGTGTTTAAGTACTAATTTTAGAGTAGTTCATTAATGACAATATTTAATATAAAAAATTATAATTAATTATTCCTATCATTTAATTTTTTTAAATATTCTTTTGCCAAAATGCAGAATTCATCTTTATTTTGATTTAGGAATTCATTCATTTGATTTTCTGTAATGTCAACATCAACTAAATTTCCTTCAAAGAAGAAAAAATCATGAAATTTTTGAGTAAACCCAAGTTGATCAAATTCAAAGGAACTTTCCTTAACCATTGTAATATATTTTAAAATATCAGAAGGGTTTACTTTAGTTTCTAAACATTTCTTAATAGTTTCAGATAGATCTTCGGCACCTTGAATTTTATAAACAGATGGTAAAATTGTATAATCTAAATTTCCCATTACAATAGATGGTTTACCAAAAAATGCAGCTTCAAAACTTGATGAACCTGCCAAGGTGATTACTAATGAACAATGTTCATAGATTTTTTTATTGATAACTTCAGGATGAATTAATTTTACATTAGGAATCTCCAGGAGTTCCTTATAGAATGATGTTGTTCGCCAAAATCTAAAACCTTGAGCAATATGCTCTTTTACATATAACTCAAAATTAATAGGCATAGATTTGGCGATCTGTAGAATGAATTCAATTTGATTTGTATACAATGGAGTTGAAATTAGAGTTTGATGTTCAGGTTCAGTATGTAATGGAAAATAAATGAAAGGTTTTTCAAAATTAGGTTTTTGTATAAAATTTTTGTTAATAAATGAATGTCTAATCTTTTTTCTTAAAACTTGATTCAATTCATGAATTAAAACTCTAAATTTAGTTCTACCATAGTATGTATAATGAGTTTTTAAATTAGAGTTTTTTGTACTTAGGAAACTTATTGCAGATTTTATTCGAATAGATTTTTTATTTTTTAGTTGGTTCATAGTCTTTTTTACTCTTCCAGAAAAATTACTAGAATTAAAAATTTTTTGTAATTCTTCAAATGTAATATTTTCAAATTGGGTATTATTAGATTCAGTTTTAAAATCAATTTCGTGAATAGTTGAAGAAATAGAAGATCTTGTACCTATTTTAGTTGGAAATAAAACATGAGTTTTAATTCCACGAGATTTAGCTAATTCATAAAATAATTGTTTATGATGTAATGTAGGCCAACCCATTATAATAAAATCAGGTTTAATTTCATCCATAACAGTTTCAAAAAATTTACATTCTTGTTCTAAAATTAACAATATTTCTTTAGAAGAGAATTTGTAAAAATTATTGTATCTAAAAAGAATTCGTTCATTAATAGAAAGTTTCCAAAGATCTATAGAATATTTCTGTTCAAATTTAGAAAGATATTGTAAGTCAGGTTCTCTATCAATTTTTTTTATGTTATCAAAGTAAAACCAAATTTTTTGAAAATTAACTAATTTTTGATTTGAAAAAAATTTTTTTGGTTTATCAGGAACATCCAAAATTGCAAACATTTCATAGTCAGAATGTTGCTGTAAATAATAACTTAAACAATATTGTGTAAAATCAGTATCCATCCAAAATAAAATTTTATCTTTCATATCTATCAATTAATTACTCTTTTCTTGAATTTTTGATTTGAATTTAGCAGGAATGCCCATCCAAATTTCATTTTTAGGAATATTTTTTGTAACAAAAGAATAAGCACCTACAATAGAATTTTCGCCAACTTTTACATTTGGCATTATAGTACTGTGAGAACCAATTTTACAATTTTTCCCTAATTTCACTGGGCCTTTTTTCTTATCAATTGTAGAATGTGAATAAATGGAACAATGAGAACCAATTTGAACATCATCTGAAATTTCTACGCCAAATTTTGAATTGATATAACTGAATGTTCCAATATCAAAATTTTTTCCAAGCTTTAAACTTTCAGGGTATTGAACCATGTAATTATATTTTGTGAGTTTACTATGTTTTATTATGGGTTTAACCCATTTTTGTTTTTTTTCAATAGTCATCTTAATCAATAGGATAATTTCTTTTCAATTAAATTATTATCTAGTCTAATTTTTTGCAATATATCAACAATTTTTTTTGAAGCATCACCGTATCCATAAAGATTACTTGATTTTATGGACTTTTTTGCTTGTAAGGCATGAATTATAGATGATTTGATAGACATTTCATCATCATTTTTTACATTAAAAACATTCTTGGCTTGTTCTCTTCCAAGTTGACGATTTCCCACATTCACAACTGATGTACCAATATAACTTGCTTCAATTATTCCACTACTTGAGTTTCCTACTAAAACTCCACCATGTTTTAGCATACCAAGAAAATCTTCTCTAGGTAATGAATCAAATTGATGTATAAATTTAAAAAAATTTGAAAATTTTGTCAAATTTTTGAAAATGATTTTTTTTCCTGTATCAGAATTTGGGGAAATACATATAGTTTGATTTTGAATTTTTGTAATAGCATTTAAGATATTGTGAATTTGTGATTCAGTTTGAGAGACTTGTGATGTAAGAGGATGATATAAAAGAATTATAGTATCATCATCAATTTTTAAATGATATTTTTTATTTAAATCTTTTTTTGAGGAGATCCTATAATTTTTTAATTCATCAATACTAGGGGAACCTGTAACAAATACAAATTTTGGATTCTCCCCCATTTTGATAATTCGTTCTTTACTTTTTTTTGTAGCAGCAAAATGAATATTAGAAATTTTTGTTATTGCATGTCTAGTGTATTCATCAACACTTCCTGAAACATCACCTCCATGAATATGAGCATTAGGAATATTCATGTAATATGCAGCAATAGATGATGCTAACATTTCTGCTCTATCACCTAAAATTAGATTTATGTCAGGATTAACTTTTTTAAAAATTTTTGAAAATTTTAATATCCCTTCTCCAACAGATTTGGCCATATAGTAATTTTCATCTCTAGAAGGAATCAAACTAAATGTTGAATGTGGTTTAAAGCCATCTTTTTTTATTTCAGAAATAGTATATCCATATTTTTTGGATAAATGAGTACCGGTTACTATTAAGAAGAGTTTAAAATTTTTGTTATTTTTTAATTTTGTTAATACTGGCCGTAATATTCCATATTCAGATCTTGAACCAGTTGTAATGGTAATTTTTATTTTATTCAATTTTAAATTATTTAATTAACCCTGTACCGACTTTAAATTTAGCGTGCCATACACCATCAGAATCTTGTTCAAAAAGTTCACGGCTATACCATTTATCCATAATATCCCAAAATTCTCTATGAGAAATTCTAATAAAATCACAAAAGGAATCAATAATTCCCTGATCCAATTTTTTATCAGTTTCCTCAACCAAAGGAATCATTTCTTCACGATTTTTTAATCCATACCTAATCCAACGAGAAGCATTATCTGTTGCTATAGAATGACCATATTTTAGATATTTTAAATATGGATGTAATAGATAAGGAAGATTATCTATCTGATCATAATTATCTAAAGAACCCTCTCGAGTATATTCATGACCTAAATGCCTAAATCCATATTTTTTAGCAACTTCATAATTATGTACAGAATTCCAAGGAACAAAATAGCTCAAGTAAATTGGCTCCAAATCAAATGTTTTACATTCCTCAATTGTGGGTTGCTTAATAGAATCTAAATCTTTTTTAGAAATTTCATCATTTTCAAACCATTCATCCCATACAGGTTTTGATACATCATTTAACGGTTGCATCATTGCTGATGGAGTTTCTTCATCATATTCTCCACCATAAGTATAATTTACATCCTCACCATAAATCAAAAATTGAATTCCTAATTTCATACACATCTTAACTGGAAATGAATACATCAAGTAATCTTGATACCAAGTTGGTGAACCTAATTGTTCAAACGATTTTCTAAACATTTTTCTTGCAACTTTGACATTTGGATGGAATGAAATTATATCACATCCAAAAGTATCAGAAATATTATTGAAATTTTTCCAACCGGTTTCAGTCCATTCAATATTTGTAACAGATAATAAAAGTGGGTTCATACCAAGTTTTTCTTTAAGTATATAAACTTGAAAATGGGAATCTTTACCTCCAGAAACTGCTATTGCGCAATCATAACTATCTCCATTACATCCTCTAAATTTGTCACAGAGTTTTTCAAGTTGAGACCATCTATTTTTCCAATCAATTTCTTTTTGTTTTTTAAAATGTAAACAAGCATAACAAACTCCATTATCATCAAATTTTAGTCCAGGCCTAGTATCAGGCATTAAACATTCTAAACAATATTTCACAAATTCAAATATTGTTTCTCATATTAAATTCCATCTATTTAATTAGATTTTCTTGAATAAAATAATGGATTCGGAGCCTAGATTTTTTTTATTTAATATTTTATGAAATTTATTAAACATAATTTTGTTTTCATGAATCATATCAAATATTTCAAGAACTGCATTTCCTTCATCTGTAGGAGTCGTTTTTTTGTAATATGTAAACCATTCATCATAGTGTTCTAAAATTACACTAGCAGAAGTATGAGTAATTTTTTTAAATAATTTTAAATTTTTAACAAATTTTTCAATCCAAGATACTGATAAAATGGTTTGATGTTGAGGAGGATACATCATATGATAATCAAAAATTTTAGCTAGTGGTGACTCTAGATTAGGAGTAGTTAATAATAAAATTCCATTTTTATTCAATGATTTGTATATATTTTTAAAAAAATTTTCTAATTGAATTACTGGAATATGTTCAATTACATGTAACGAAGAAACTATATCAAAATTTTGGCCAAAAGTGTTTTCAAGAAAATTTTGATTATGAATAATTATATTGTTTTTTTCTAATATTGATTTAACATGTTCTAGATTGAAATCTACACAATGAACAGTCCATAAAGGATTTCTTTTTTTGGCCATACATGCAAATTCTCCAAATCCGCCTCCAAGATCCATCATTTTTGATTTTTTTTGAGCATATTTTTCAAGTATTTCTAATGATTTAATTTTCTCATGAAAATGAGTTCCACCTTTATTTTTTAGAAAATCTTCTATCGATTTTTGTTTATTAATTTTAGGTCTTTCAAAATCATCATACAGTAAATGAAGATCTTTTATCAAACATTGTTTTTTCAATAAAACTAAATCACAATTATGACATTTTAGATATGCTGATTTCTTGTTACTAAGAAACCCAATCATAGGTTGACTAGTGATAAAATATAATGATTCCAAATCTTTATGTTTGCAATATGGACAAATTTTGACAGATTTGGTTCTAAGTTTGTTTTCAGCATAATCTAAGATAAAATTGTATATATAATCAGAATCGATCTTTCGTAAAAAATCTTCAATTGAAAGTTTTTTCATATTTGGTATTTTTTTTAAAAGTTTCAAGAAAATTTTTAATCTTACTGGACGATTAAGATCAAACTGATTATTATTGAATTTTTGTGTTTCCCAAAATATACTATTAGATGGTTTGATTTTTGACCACCAATTATTATTTAAAATTATTTTTACTAAATTTTCATATCTAAGAATAAATTTTGGAGTTGTTCCAGGAATAGCACCTTTGACATCACATATTTCACAAATATCATTATTGTTCAATTGTTTAAGAAATTTAATATCTAATAATGGATCGGTTGTTTCAATAAGAAAAAATATTTTATTTTGATTTGATTTTACAAATTGTTTTAATTCAACAAAATTTGAGCTTTTAATAGAATTGAACTTTTTTGTGGAATCAAGTAAGTTATCAGGATCCCAAATATGAATTTTTTCTGAAAAATAATTCTTGATTCTACCTATTTGAAAATCCAATATTTTTTCAATAAAAAAATTTAATGAAGGGTTAGTTTTTAAAATAAAAACATGATTTGTTTGATTCATTTTATTTTTTTATTGATTTTGAATATCTAGTTAAAGATTTAAAATATTTCATTATAGTACTCAATAGGATTACTTTCTTTATATCTAAAGCTAGGTTGTGGAGGTCTAAATGTTGGAAACTCTACATTATGAAACATACCAATATTGGTATAACGAACATGTTGACTAACATTTGCGCCTGTACGATGAAATAGTTTTGGGCTGAAAACCATAATATCTCCTAATTGTAATTCAATTGTAGTTTTTTCATATTTATCAATTATTTGATTTTCTATTGTAAACGGTGTTGGATTGTTTGGGTCTTTGTTGAATGTTTGTCTTGCAATTCCCTCTTTATGACTACCAATACATATCTCAATACCTCCATTTTCTATAGTTATATCCCGTATAACAGGTCCCCATGTTTGTATAAATTCACTTTTTGGAATTGTGTAAAAAATTTCTTGATGCCAATTTGTACTTCTTCTTGTTACTTTAGGTGGATCAATTCTACATCTATTAGTAAATGTGAATAATGGATTATGTTCTTCTTTTCCAAATATGCTATTAACAAATTTTGACAATTCTTGTTTTGCAGTCAATCTCATAAAAGATGGTAGATTAGGAATGGTATCATAAATATCAGCAATAAAATCACTATCTGTTTGTTCTAATTTTATAATCCCATCATCAAATTCAGCACCTTTGAATTCATCTAGATTAAGTTCATCATATTTTTCTGAAGCTTTTTTCAGTGTATTTTTTATTAAATATAATAACGATTTTTTAAAATCATTTAATTCAGAGTGAGTGAAAAAATCATATAATATAACATAGCCATTTTTCTTAAAATCTTTTACTTTCTCATCATAATTTTTCAAACTTAACAAAGAGAATTTTCAGGAGACAGATTTATCTATTGTGGAAAATCATTCGTATCAAATCGATTTAATTTAAAAATTGATTCTTTAGATATCATAGCATCTCCAACATTTGTTGTTAAACCGGCTTTAAATCCTCTTTTTGAAATCTCTTCAATTATTTCATTATTAAAATCACCATAAGGGTAGCACATAATTAATTCATCATTATTTTTATCAATTTTATAACAAAATTCTTTACTATGATCAATTTCTTCTATCAAATTTTCCCGATTTATTTTAGATAGCCAAAAATGAGAATGACTATGGGAACCAAAAACCATACCGGATTCAGACATTTCTTTCATTTCATTAATAGACATGTAAAGTTTTTTTGAAAATTCACCTTCATCATTTGTTACAAATTTTTTGAATAAATAATCTGTAATCTTTGTTCTTATATCTAATGGAAGTTCTCTTTGTAAAATTCTTTTAATAAAAATTATTTCTTTAGAATCAAATCTATTTGAAATGGCTAATTCATTAAAATATTCTTTTGCAGATTTTAGATTATGTTGGGATTTGTTTTCATTGATTAAGCTAAAAATTTCTTTAATGATTTTATCAACATTGGTTGATGCCAAAATGAAATGTATTTTGTGAACATCCAATACAATATTTTCTTCAATTGGTTTTGAAGGAGGAAAAAAATACCCCTTTATGTTCATTTTTTTTAGTATTGGAAATACGGTTGTAAAATGATCTTTTAATCCATCATCAAATGTCAAAATTATTTTATTTTGAATTTTTGTGTTATTGGATAATGAATGAAAAATATCTGAAAAATCTCCAAATTCAAAATTATCTTTAAAATAGTTAAGTTGATTTTTAAATCCTGATGTTTCTAAACCTTTGATTTTAGGGTATACATTATTTTTTAAAGAATGCACATAATGATACATAATAATTTTACATGTATTCATTTTAAATCAAAGTCATTTTTCAATTAGCACGATCTTGATCTGAGTCGCTTTTTACTAAATACCAATTATCAATATTATTAATATCAATTTTAAAATTGTTTGTACTGTTATTACTACAAAAGAAATTGATATCCAGTCGTCGATTAAAGTCAATTGGGTTAAAAACAGTGGGGATTTTGAATTCTTTTTTATTATTATCAAAAAAACCAGCTTCTTTTAATCCACATTCATAGAAATTTCCAGTACAGAAAAAATCAATAAAATCAACTTTATCAGAACAATAAAAAATTATATGATTCAAAAAAACTGTATCAAATGTTTTTTCACATATGAAATCTACTAAACGTGCTGCTTTGATCTCTTCATTATTATCTTCAAATCTTATTACGGCAATACCTTGTAATGATTCATTATGAGTAAATGTAAGAAAATGATAGTCTATTATTGGATGTTCAAAATATCTCCATTTTAAATATTCTTTTGTACGATTGATAGTTATTGGAAATCTATTCTTAATTTTATTCCAAAATACATCATATCCTAAAGGTAATTTCATTATTCTTTCAATTTTACCTTCAGTAGGTTTCACTATTGATAAATCTTGAAAATTTATCTTTGAATTTCCATATTTCTCTAACTTATCTTTATTCAAAATTCTAATATTTCTATGTAGTAAACCTAAATCTTCACCATTCATGTTAGTATAGATCTTCTTTGTTCCATCTGAACCACTCAAAACCATAGATAGAACTCCATTAGTATTTGAAAGATCTATAGTTTTAGTTCCTAATTTTTTCCCACGAAATTCTTCCAAAGTAAAAAAAGAAACATGCCATAATGCTAAAATATTTTTATTCAAAATTTTTAATTCAACTGGAATGTATCCTAAATGCGATTTTATTTTTTCAGTGTTTTCAATAATTATAAGTGAATAACATTCATTTTTATGAAATGGATTATTTTTGAATTGCCATTTTAAATGTGCTAGATTATGCAAAATATGTTTACTTCCATATGCTTTATCATAAAATTTGTGAATCTTGTCATTAATTTCAGTGACAACAATTGCTTCATTCTCCATAATAGACGGCTTGTATTCTTTCACTTAAGAGTTATTTCAAAACCTAATAAAACGTGATAGATTATTCTGTTTGTGCATCTAATAGCTGAAATTGGGGTAAACTGGGATGGAGATTTTGAGCTTGCAAAAGAAATGATGGAAGCTGCTGTAAATGCCAGTTTTAATTTAGTAAAATTTCAAGCATTTGAACCAGAATTAGTTGCTAAACATCCAGAATCAACCAGAGTTTATAGATCTTCAATTACACCTAAAAATATTAGT
>Ga0233434_1001481_pt1 | contig 22793 bp, 19 predicted proteins | sample SI_122_August201_4_FD_182738 | JGI IMG/M metagenome (GOLD analysis project Ga0233434, IMG submission 182738) | Seawater microbial communities from Saanich Inlet, British Columbia, Canada - SI_122_August2016_120_MG | ecosystem: Environmental > Aquatic > Marine > Inlet | place: Canada: British... | reverse complement strand
AAGTCCTTCCGCGACGCCGCTGGCGTTGAAGAGAACCGACTCAACGTCAGGCGTATCGGGCACCATGATAATGACGACGCTCGCTCTCTCTGCGATCTCCTTGCCGGACTTGCAGGCGATAGCGCCCGCGGCAACGAGTTCTTTCGACGCGGCGGACTTCTCCAGCACAAACAGGCGGTGCCCGGCGGCCTGCAGGTGGCCCGCCATCGGCCGCCCCATGATGCCGAGGCCGATGAAACCGATATCGGTCATTTTCTGATCTCCCTGGTTCTTCTTGATTACGCATCGACCGTATGCGCTTCGTACCACCCAAGACCTTCCAGGGTGGTGGTCCTCGGCTTGTATTCGCAGCCGATCCAGCCACGATATCCGATCTCGTCGAGATAGCGAAAGAGGAAGGGATAGTTGATTTCGCCGGTCCCCGGCTCGTTCCGGCCGGGATTATCGGCCAGCTGGATATGCGCGATGCGATCCAGATGCTTCTTCATGGTCGGTGCGAGGTCCCCCTCCATGATCTGCATGTGATAGATGTCGTACTGGACAAACAGATTCTCCGAGCCGACTTCCGAAATGATCTGGATTGCCTGCTCCGTCCCGTTGAGGAAGAAGCCCGGGATATCGCGGGTGTTGATCGGCTCGATCAGTAGCTTGATTTGCTGCTTTGCAAGCGCTGTAGCGGCATAACGGAGATTCTCTACGAAAACGGCGTGCAACTCTGCTGGATCGGCGTCCGCCGGCGCTATCCCAGCGAGGCAGTTCACCTGCCGGCAGCCCAGCGCCTTCGCGTATTCAATGGCGCGCTTGACGCCGTCGCGGAATTCGGCGGTGCGATCGGAAAGAATTGCGATGCCGCGTTCTCCGGCGCCCCAGTTTCCCGCAGGCAAATTGTGCAGCACCTGAGTAAGTCCATGTTGCTGCAACTGTTCGCCCAACACTGCCTTTTCAAAGTCATAGGGAAACAGATACTCCACGCCGCTGAACCCAGCCGCCTTGGCTGCCGCGAAACGCTCGAGAAACGGCAGTTCGTTGAAGAGCATGGTGAGATTGGCTGCGAATTTTGGCACGAGGAATGTCTCTTTCTTGTTTGTGACGCTGGTCGCGCGGTCAGACAGGTAGCAGCTTGCCTCGGGAGGTCTTCTCTGGGCTCGCCGGCGTGTCGTCGAGCGGCAAGTCGAGCACTTCTTCGAATTCGACAATATTGTCGATCTCGGTCCCCATCGCGATGTTGGTGACCCGTTCGAGAATGAATTCGACCACTACCGGGACGCGATATTCCGCCATCATCTGACGCGCCGTCGCGAACGCGGCCTGTGCGTCTTCCGGATGCGTGACCCGGATCGCTTTGCAGCCAAGCCCTTCCGCTACGGCAACGTGATCGACGCCATAGACTCCGAGTTCCGGCGCATTGATGTTCTCAAATGAAAGCTGGACATGGTAATCCATGTCGAAGCCACGCTGCGCCTGACGGATCAAGCCGAGATAGGAGTTGTTCACGACGACGTGGATGTAAGGCAGCTTGAACTGCGCGCCAACGGCCAGTTCCTCGATCAGGAATTGAAAATCATAGTCCCCGGAAAGTGCAACGATCTCGCGCGTCGGATCGGCGGCGCGTACGCCGAGCGCGGCGGGCAGGGTCCAGCCAAGCGGGCCGGCCTGACCGGCATTGATCCAGTTGCGCGGGCGATAAACGCCGAGGAATTGCGCGCCGGCGATCTGTGACAGACCGATTACGCTGACATAGCAGGTATCACGGCCGAAAGCCTTGCTCATCTCCTCGTAAACGCGCTGCGGCTTGATCGGCACGTTGTCGAAGTGGCTCTTGCGCAGCATGGTGCGTTTGCGGTCCTGAACCGCCGCGGGCCATGCCTGCCGCTCTTTCAGCTTGCCTGCTTTGCGCCATTCCTTCGCGATAGAGACGAATAATTCGAGCGCGGCTTTTGCGTCCGAAACGATTCCGAAATCTGGATTGAACACGCGGCCGATCTGAGTCGGCTCGATATCGACATGCACGAAGGTGCGGCCCTTGGTGTAAGTCTCGACCGATCCGGTGTGGCGATTGGCCCAGCGGTTACCGATGCCGAGCACAAAGTCCGACTCGAGCATGGTCGCATTGCCGTAGCGGTGGCTGGTTTGAAGGCCGACCATTCCGGCCATCAGGACATGATCATCCGGGATCGCGCCCCAGCCCATCAGCGTCGGCACCACGGGAACATTAACGATCTCGGCGAACGCCACGAGAAGGTCGGACGCATCGGCATTGATGACACCGCCGCCGGCCACGATCAGCGGGCGTTCGGCGGCGTTGAGCATATCGAGCGCCTTCTCGACCTGCCTGCGCGTTGCGGCGGGTTTGTAGACCGGCAGGGGCTCGTAGGTCTCGTCGTCGAATTCGATCTCGGCGAGCTGGACATCGAGCGGCAAGTCGATCAGCACCGGGCCGGGACGGCCTGAGCGCATGATGTGGAACGCCTGACTGAAGACACGTGGCACCAGCGCTGGTTCGCGCACCGTAACGGCCCATTTGGTGACGGGCTTTGCGATCGACTCGATGTCGACGGCCTGGAAGTCCTCTTTGTAGATGCGTGCACGGGGCGCCTGCCCGGTGATGCATAGGATCGGGATTGAATCGGCGATAGCCGAATAGAGCCCGGTGATCATGTCGGTTCCGGCCGGGCCGGAGGTGCCGATGCAGACGCCGATGTTCCCCGCCTTGGCGCGGGTGTAGCCCTCGGCCATGTGAGATGCGCCCTCAACATGGCGCGCCAGGATGTGATTGATCGATCCGCGCTTCTTGAGAGCGGAGTAAAGTGGATTGATCGCGGCGCCCGGAACGCCGAATGCGCAGACGATGCCTTCCTTCTCAAGGATACGCACCGCTGCATCGATTGCCCGCATCTTCGCCATGTCACACCTCGAATGGTTAGGTTCGATGTGATCATCACGAGGACGGCGGGTCGTCTCAATGGTCTTGAATTTGTTTCCCGCGATGCGACGTACATGTGAAATTCTCTCGCGCGATCAAACGACTAGAGAGAAGTAAAAGTGAAAATCTGAATGTAAGCAAAATTGCGCTGCGCTCAGCTCTTGCCTTGAACAACCGGCATCACGCCTCCGAGTGCGATGGTCAGCTCGGCTGCAACGTCGCGTACGATATTGCCGATGATCGGTACGCGCTCCTCGGTGATGCGGGATGTCATCCCGGAGACCGAAATCGCGGCTAGCGGCTCGCTGCAATCGTTGTAAACCACCGCAGCGATGCACCGAAGCCCCATACGGGCTTCCTCGTCATCGACGGCGAAGCCGCGCTGCCGGACGATCTGCAGCGCCTTGAACAGTTCGCCCGGACGGACGATCGATTTCTCCGTCAATCGCGGCATACCCTGACGGTGAATGATCGCATTCACGTCTTCATCGGAATATGTCGCCAGCACTGCCTTGCCGACGCCGGATGCCACCATGGCCACGCGGCCGCCCACCTTTGTGAGCGAGCGCATGATCTCGCGGCTCTCCATGCGGGTCAGAACAATGATGGTTTCGTCATCAACAACCGCAAGGTTCGCGGTTTCACGTGTTAGATCGCGCAGCTTGCGCAGATAGGGCATCGCATGGGCGACGAAGTTCCGGCGCCGCGCGAACGTCGATCCAACGGCGAAGCTGCGGGCGCCGATGTGCCACTTAGCCTCGCTTCGGTCGAACTGCACGAAACGGCGCTTCTCAAGGGTTGTCAGCAGGCGATGGACCGTAGAGGTGGACAGGCCGGTACGCACGGCAAGATCGGTGAGCCGGTAGCCTTCATCGTCCTCGGCAAGAGTTTCGATCAGCGTCAGAGCGCGGTTGACGGACTGAACGCCGCCGTCCTTGCCTTCGGTTTCCGCCTCAACGCCGCTTCGCGGCTCGATTAGCCTTCGCCGGATCACACTTTTCTTCATTACTACCTACGGCCGTCGATAGAAGTGAAGCTCGTGCTGAAAAGAGAAAGGGGTGCCGCCCCATTGGGGCGGCACCCCCGGTCTAGATTACAGCAGGCCCGCGCCGCGTGCCCACTTGTATTTCGCGCCAAGCACTTCGACAGGGAGTTCAGTGGAGTACGCATAGGCCGGGATACCGTTCTGGTAGAGATACTCGGCGGCTTCCTCGACCTCGACGTCGCCGGCAAGTGAAGCCACCATCGGCTTGCTGATGCCCTTCGCTTCCATCTCTTTCTTCACCTCGACCATGTTCCTGGCAAAGACCATCGGCGGAGTGACGATGGTGTGCCAGTAGCCGAGGATCAGGGAGTGGATGCGATCATCCGACAGGCCGAGCTTCACGGTATTGACGTAGGTGATCGGCGGTTCGCCGCCAGTGATGTCCACAGGATTGCCCGCTGCACCGAACGGCGGGATGAACTTGCGGAAGGCAGTATCAAGATCCGGCGGCATCGCCATCAGCGAGAGACCGTTGTCGACTACGGCGTCGGACAGCAGCACGCCTGAGCCACCCGCACCGGTAATGATGAGAACGTTCTCGCCCTTCGGAGTCGGCAACACGGGAATGCCGCGTGCGAACTCCAGAAGCTGCCGCAGCGAACGGGCGCGAATAACACCCGACTGTTTCAGCACGTCCTCATAGATCTTGTCGTTGCCAGCCAGCGCGCCGGTATGGGACGAGGCTGCCTTGGCGCCGGCCGAAGTACGGCCTGCCTTGAGGACCACAACCGGCTTCTTCTTGGAGACGCGCTTGGCGGCTTCCGCGAAGGCGCGGCCGTCCTTCAGATCTTCGCAGTGCTGCGCGATGATCGTCGTGTTCGGGTCCTGCTCGAAGAAGGCGAGCAGATCGTCCTCATCGATATCCGACTTGTTGCCGAGGCCGACAATGGCGGACACACCCATCTTGGCGGAGCGGGAGAAGCCGATGATGGCCATGCCGATGCCGCCTGACTGTGACGACAGCGCCGCAGAGCCCTTGACGTCGTAGGCCGTACAGAAGGTCGCGCAGAGATTGGATGGCGTATAGTAGAAGCCATAGATGTTCGGCCCCATCAGACGCACATTGTACTTCTTGCCGATCTCGACGATTTCTTCCTGCAACGCAGGTTCGTTTGCCTCGGCAAAGCCCGACGGAATCAGGACTGCGCCGGGGATTTTCTTCTCGCCGCACTCGGTGAGCGCTGCAGCAACGAGTTTCGCGGGAATCGCGAACACAGCGGTGTCGATCGTGCCCGGGACGTCCTTGACACTCTTGTAGGCCTTGATGCCCATGATTTCGTCGGCCTTGGGATGGATCGGATAGATCTGACCCTTGTAGCCGCCGTTGATGAGGTTTTTCATCACCGAGTTACCGATCTTGCCGGCCTCAGCCGAAGCGCCGATGACGGCGACCGCCTTCGGCATCATGATGCGGTTCATCGCGGTGACGATTTCTTCGTTCGAACGAGGCGCGGGGCGCGGCTTGTAATCGAAGTCGACGACGATGCGAACGTCGGCAGCGATTGCGTCCTTCTTGGTCGCGAACACCGGGTTGAGATCGAGTTCGACGATTTCAGGGAAATCGCTGACAAGCTGCGAAACATTGACAATGATGTCCGCGAGCGCCTCACGATTCACCGGATCGCCACCGCGTACCCCGTTCAGCATTTCGTGGGCCTGGATACCGTCCAGCATGGACAGCGCATCGGCGTTGGTCGCGGGGGCAAGGCGGAAGGTGACGTCTTTCAGCACTTCGACGAGAACGCCACCGAGGCCGAACGCTACCAGCTTGCCGAACGAGCCATCGGTGATGCTTCCGACGATGACTTCCGTGCCGCCCAGCAGCATCTGCTGAACCTGGATGCCTTCGATCTTGGCGTCGGCCTTGTACTTCTTCGCGTTTGCGAGAATGGTCTCATAGGCCTTTTCAGCGTCAGCTGCGGTTTTCACGCCGACGATCACGCCGCCGGCCTCGGTCTTGTGGAGGATGTCGGGGGAGACGATCTTCATGACTACGGGAAAGCCCATGCCGGTCGCGATCTTGGCGGCATCGGCGGCGGACTTGGCAACGCCTTCCTTCGGAACCGGAATTCCGTAAGCATCACAAACCAGTTTGCCTTCCGGTGCGGTCAGGCTGGTGCGTTTGTCTGCTTTGACGGCGTCGAGAATCTTCCGAACTTCGGCCTTTGCCTGCTGTCCAACGTCGATCTTTCGCGCTGCGTCCTGCGAATGAGCCATTACTTCCTCCTGTCACGTCCACTTCTTGAGATCGGATTGCGCACGGGTTGTCGGACGGTCGTCCCCGAGCGCTTGAGCACCACGTTTTAACGTTGGCCAGCGCGTTTCAAGAGGCGCGCGAGCAAAATGCCTACATTTGGCATTTGGCATACCAAGAACCATGTTTGTCAAGCCCGTTCGGTGGGCTTTCGTGGCGCAGGGCGGCTGCTTGACACGTTGGCATCTGGTATGCCAAGAACATAAACAACGCTCCCGTGGTATACAGCCCTCAAACCAGAGAGGGAGATGATTCATGGTTACTCAGAAAAACTCAAAGGTTCCACTGAACGAGCAGGATATCGCGATCGTGCGCATCGCGCCGGAAGCCAGTTTTAAGAACAAGGCTTACGACGCGCTTAAGGAAGCTATCCTCAAAATGGATATCTACGCCAGCCCGGACCCTGTCATGCTCGATGAGCGTGCGCTTTCGGAACATCTCGGCGTCAGCCGGACACCGATCCGCGAAGCGATCGCGATGCTGGAGCAGGACGGTTTCGTCAAAACGGTTCCACGCCGTGGCATCGTGGTTGTGCGCAAGACGAAGGCTGAAATCGTCGACATGATTCGTGCATGGGCCGCGCTCGAAAGCATGGCCGCACGTCTCATCACCACGACCGCGCGCAAGAAGGACATCTCGGCGCTGCGCAACTTCTTCAAGGACTTCAACAAGGATCGTCTGCCGCAGGATCACATCAATGAGTACTCGAAGGCGAACATCGCGTTCCATCAGGCGCTGATTTCGCTGAGCGAGTCCCCGGTTCTGGTGGATATGACCAACGACATCCTTCTGCACGTGCGCGGTTACCGTCAGCTCACGATCGGCCGGACCGATCGTACGGCGGTGTCGCTGCCTGAACATCTCGCGATTATCGAAGCACTCGAAGAGCGCGATACCGAACTCGCTGAAAAGCGCGCGCGCGACCATACGCTTGGGCTTGCGACTTATGTCGAAACCCATGGACAGGAAATCTTCACGTAGACGAACGATCAAAAGAAGAGACTAGGGAGGCCACCGATGCTGACGACGGCGAGTAAGGTAGAGACGACGGCTGCAAACGATGCAGAGCAAGAGCTGACGGATGGCTTTCATCTGATTATTGACGCTCTCAAGCTGAATGGTCTCAATACGATTTATGGCGTTCCGGGTATTCCGATCACGGATTTCGGCCGCATGGCGCAGGCCGAAGGCATTCGCGTTCTGTCGTTTCGTCACGAACAAAATGCCGGCTATGCCGCTTCGATCGCGGGCTTTCTGACGAAGAAGCCTGGTGTTTGTCTCACTGTTTCGGCGCCCGGCTTTCTCAACGGCCTGACGGCGCTCGCTCATGCCACGACCAATTGCTTTCCCATGATCCTGATCTCTGGTTCATCGGAGCGCGAGATTGTCGACTTGCAGCAGGGTGACTACGAGGAAATGGACCAGCTCGCGATCGCGAAGCCGCTGTGCAAGGCCGCGTTCCGCGTGCTGCATGCGCAGGATATTGGTATCGGTGTTGCTCGCGCGATCCGCGCTGCGGTCTCCGGTCGTCCGGGCGGTGTCTATCTCGATCTCCCGGCCAAGTTGTTCGGGCAGGTGATGAACGCGGACGCCGGCAAAAAATCGCTGGTGAAGGTCATCGACGCGGCCCCGGCACAGATTCCGGCTCCGGATTCGGTCAAGCGCGCGCTCGACGTGCTGAAGTCGGCGAAGAAGCCGCTCATCATTCTCGGCAAGGGCGCATCGTACGCGCAGGCCGATGACGCGATTCGCGCGCTGATTGAGAAAAGCGGCATTCCGTTCCTGCCGATGAGCATGGCCAAGGGCCTGCTGCCGGATACACATCCGCAGTGCGCCGGTGCGGCGCGGTCGACGGTGTTGAAGGATTCGGATGTCGTCATGCTGATCGGCGCGCGGCTGAACTGGCTGCTGTCGCACGGCAAGGGCAAGTCATGGGGCGACGCTCCGAAGAAGTTCATCCAGATCGACATCGAGCCGAAGGAAATGGACTCGAACGTCGAGATCGTGGCGCCTGTGGTCGGCGACATCGGTTCGTGCGTCACCGCTCTTCTGCAAGGCATGGGCGGCAACTGGACTGCCCCGCCGGCGGATTGGACCAAATCCGTTCAGGCCAAGCGCGATGACAACGTTGCCAAGATGGCGCCGCGTCTGATGAACAACAATTCGCCGATGGATTACCACGGCGCGCTCGGTGTTCTGCGCACCATCATCAAGGAGCGTCCGGACGCCATCCTTGTCAATGAAGGCGCCAACACGCTCGATCTCGCGCGCGGCATCATCGACATGTATCAGCCGCGCAAGCGCATCGACGTCGGCACCTGGGGCATCATGGGCATCGGCATGGGTTATTCGATTGCTGCGGCCATTGAGACCGGCAAGCCGGTACTCGCGATCGAAGGCGACAGCGCATTCGGGTTCTCTGGCATGGAAGTGGAAACGATCTGCCGCTACAAACTGCCGGTCTGCGTGGTGATCTTCAACAACGACGGCATCTATCGCGGTACAGACGTCAATCCGTCGGGCGGCTCGGACGTGGCTCCGACCGTTTTCGTAAAGGGCGCTCGTTACGACAAGATGATGGAAGCTTTCGGTGGTGTTGGCGTCAATGCGACGACTCCCGATGAGTTGAAGCGGGCTGTCAACGCGGCGATGGATTCAGCTAAGCCCACGCTTATCAATGCGGTGATCGACCCCGCTGCGGGCAGCGAAAGCGGCCGCATCGGCAATCTCAATCCGCAAAGCGTTCTGAAGAAGAAATAAGGCCACACCGTTGGGTTCCGCTCAACCAATTTCAGTCCTCGAACTCGGCGTCAGAAGGCGTCGGTTGATACGGAGTAACAGATAATGACACAGGCGCTGAAGGGCGTTCGCATCCTTGATTTCACCCACGTTCAGTCGGGACCGACATGCACGCAGTTGTTGGCATGGTTCGGCGCCGATGTGATCAAGGTGGAGCGTCCCGGCGTCGGTGACATCACCCGCGGCCAGCTCATGGACGTCCCGAATGCGGACAGCCTCTACTTCACGATGCTCAACCACAACAAGCGTTCGATCACGCTAGACACCAAGAACCCGAAGGGCAAGGAAGTCCTCACCGAGCTGATGAAGAAGTGCGACGTGCTGGTCGAGAACTTCGGTCCCGGCGTGCTGGATCGCATGGGCTTTCCGTGGGAAACTATCCAGAAGATCAATCCGAAATTGATCGTGGCGTCGATCAAGGGTTTCGGTCCTGGCCCTTACGAAGACTGCAAGGTGTATGAGAACGTCGCGCAGTGCACCGGCGGTGCTGCATCGACGACTGGTTTCCGCGACGGCCTGCCCCTGGTGACCGGTGCGCAGATCGGCGACAGCGGTACCGGTTTGCATCTGGCGCTCGGCATCGTCACCGCGCTCTACCAGCGCACGGTCACGGGCAAGGGTCAGAAGGTCACGGCGGCGATGCAGGATGGCGTGCTCAATCTGGCGCGCGTCAAGATGCGCGACCAGCAGCGTCTCGCACACGGTCCTCTCAAGGAATACAGCCAGTTTGGCGAAGGCATTCCGTTTGGTGATGCTGTGCCGCGCGCCGGCAACGATTCCGGTGGTGGCCAGCCGGGCCGCATCCTGAAGTGTAAGGGCTGGGAGACCGACCCGAACGCTTATCTCTATTTTATCACCCAGGCTCCCGTCTGGGAGAAGATTTGTGACGTGATCGGCGAGCCTGGCTGGAAGACGCATCCGGATTACGCTAAGCCGGCAGCGCGTTTGCCGCGCCTGAATGAGATTTTCGCGCGCATCGAACAGTGGACCATGACCAAGACCAAGTTCGAGGCGATGGATATCCTCAACAAGGATGACATTCCGTGCGGTCCGATCCTGTCGATGAAGGAAATTTCCGAGGACAAGTCTCTCTACGCTACCGGCACTCTTGTTGAGGTCGATCATCCGACGCGCGGTAAGTACATCTCGGTCGGTAATCCGATCAAGCTCTCGGACAGTCCGACCGTGGTGACGCGCTCCCCGCTGCTCGGTGAGCACACTGACGAAATCCTGAAACAGGTGCTCGGCTTCAACGACAACCAGGTTGCCGAAACGCACAATTCGGGTGCGCTTGCTCCGCCCCGGAAGGTTGAAGCAGCCGAATAACAACGAGCGATTCTTCTATTTATTGCTGGGGCCGGCGGTTCTTCCGCCGGCCTTTTCTTGCGGTTGGCATCGCGTCAAACAGGTAAGCTACGAGAGGGGTTGCGGCATTTTGTCACCATGTCGCTCGCTGTTGCGATGCGGCGAAGAAAATGCCGCGATGCAAAATCGCGCATTGAGGCTGGTATCTGGTATGCCTAGTTAAGGGGAGCGAAGCGCCTGGCTCATGATGGGCGCTGATTAATCGCTTCGAAAGGTCGCCCAAAAATGTCAAAGACTGCCCTCATCGACACTGTTTCCTCCCCCGGAATCTTCCGTCAGCTGCTTGCTTTCGTTGACGATTTTCTGATGAAGAGTGCGCAGATTTCTGTCCGCAATGGTGATCTGCCGCGGTTCGGCCTCTGAGGAGAGCGCCTCCATCCTAAGTTGGGATGGATAGCCGAAAGACTTCAGCTGCTTGTCAAAGGCCCCGATTTTCGGGGCCTTTTTCTTATTCCAAGTCCAAACGATATCGCACCGCCCAACGGGGATGCCTCAGAATTTCTCTTGTAGTCTGGTATAATGCATACAAGGATATGGCTCAGGCAGTGTTTGTCGATAACAAAACAGAACAACGCGCCTTGGGAGGGGAAACTGGCCAACATCGTCCTGACGATTGCAGCCGCTGCTGATCACAGGGCCGACGGATGTCGGTCTAGCTATCAGCGTGAACTTCCTCACAATGATTGCGATGACCGCTGCGTGCTGCGCATGCGGGCATCTTGCGCCATGTGTACCGCAACTCGGTTTCAATGAGGGGCTTGCACGGGACGCAATAACGATAAGAAAATCCGGAGCTGCGCAAAGCAGATTTCGGGACCAAGCCGCCGTTGAGCGGCATGAAACAACGGGTGGGAGAAACGCGATGATGTGGTCGTCTAATCGAACGTTATGTCTTGCACTGGGTGTTGGAGTTTCGCTGGGAGCGGGTTTCGCATCCAGTCCCGCTTCGGCGGCATGGGAGCCGACACGGCCAGTGGAGATCGTTGTACCCGCAGGCACCGGCGGCGGCGCGGACCAGATGGCTCGCACCATTCAGGGCATTATCACCAAGCACAACCTGATGAAGCAGCCGTTGGTGGTGGTGAACAAGGCTGGCGGCGCCGGCGGCGAAGGCTTCCTGGATGTGAAAGGCTCGGCGGGCAATCCGCACAAGCTGGTCATCACTCTCTCCAATCTCTTCACGACGCCATTGGGAACCGGCATCCCATTCAGCCACAAGGATCTGACGCCGGTCGCCATGATGGCGCTCGACGAATTCATCCTGTGGGTGAATGCGGACAGTCCCTACAAGTCTGTGAAGGATTACATCGAGGCTGTGAAGGCTAAGCCCGGTGAGTTCAAGATGGGCGGCACAGGATCGAAGCAGGAAGACCAGATCATCACGGTTGCGATCGAGAAGGCCTCCAACACCAAGTTCACCTATATTCCATATCGTGGCGGCGGTGAAGTGGCAGTTCAACTCGTCGGCAAGCATGTCGATTCCACCGTCAACAATCCGATTGAAGCTGTCGCGCAATGGCGCGGTGGAGCTGTGCGCCCGCTCTGTGTGTTCGACGCCAAGCCGCTGCCGTACAAGGATGCGGTCGCGGATGGAAAGGCATGGGGTGACATTCCGACCTGCAAGTCGCAGGGGCTGGATGTCGAGTACGTGATGCTGCGCGGGTTCTTTACATCGCCGAAAGCGACCAAAGAGCAGGTCGACTATTACGTCGATGTGTTCAAGAAGGTTCGCGAAACGCCCGAGTGGCAGAGCCTGATGAAGGATGGCGCCTTCAATCAGACCATGATGATCGGTCCCGAATATTCGGAGTGGGTCGACAACGAGCAGAAGCGGCACCAGGCCTTAATGAAGGACGCCGGCTTTCTAGCGGCGCCGCAGTAGCATCAAAGGTCAATACTGCCGGCGGATTATCGCCGCCGGCAGGGCTTTAGCGCGGGAAAAAAACATGAGCGAGCATTCTTCTGGAGTTGGGCAGCGCGGTCCGTCGCATCGATGGACTGAATTAGGGGTCGCGGTATTCTGCATCCTGTTTGGCGTGATCACGATCATAGGCAGCGTGAAGGCTGGATCCGGGTGGGGTCCTGAAGGTCCGAAAGCCGGATTCTTTCCCTTCTACATCGGCGTCATCATTGTGCTGGCGAGCCTCGTGACCTGCATTCAGGTCTTCATGGAGTCCGATGACGGGCAGCTTTTCGCGGAGTGGGGTCAGCTTGGTCAGGTGATGTGCGTCGTTGTTCCGACCACGATCTACACTCTGAGCATTCCGTATCTCGGCATCTATGTCGCTTCGATCATCCTGATTGCGCTGTTCATGAAATGGCTCGGTAAATACCCGTGGACCATCACGGCTGCCATAGCGCTCGGCACTCCGTTCGCGATCTACTTGTTCTTCGAAAAATGGTTCCTCATTCCGTTGCCAAAAGGACCGTTGGAAGACTTGCTCGGTCTCTGAAAATTCAAAGCTGCGGTAGAGGACTTCGACATGGAAGAAATCGTAAATCTGTTTCACGGCTTCGCGACGGTTCTGCAGCCGTTCAACATTATGGTCATGATCATCGGGATCTTGCTCGGCGTTATCATCGGCGTGCTTCCCGGTCTCGGCGGTGCTAACGGTGTGGCGATCCTGCTGCCACTCACATTTAGCATGACGCCGACGTCGGCCATCATCATGCTGTCTTGTATCTACTGGGGAGCGCTGTTCGGCGGCGCCATCACGTCGGTGCTGTTCAATATCCCCGGCGAGCCTTGGTCCGTGGCCACGACATTCGACGGCCATCCCATGGCTCAGAAGGGCAAGGCCGGCGAGGCGCTCACCGCGGCATTCACGTCGTCATTCGTTGGCGCATTGTTCGCTGTGATCATGATCACGCTGGTCGCGCCGCTGGTTGCGAAGTTTGCACTTCAGTTCGGCCCGGCGGAAAAGTTCGCGGTGTTCTTCATAGCGTTCTGTAGTTTCATCGGCATGGGAAAGGAGCCGCCGTTCAAAACAATTGTCGCGATGATGATCGGCTTTGCTCTGGCGTCCGTCGGCTTGGACAGCGTCACGGGGCAGCTCCGCTTGACGTTCGGATTCACCCACTTGCTGAGTGGTTTCGACTTCCTGATCGCAGTGATCGGGCTGTTTGGAATCGGCGAGATCCTTCTCACCATGGAGGAGGGGTTGAACTTCCGGGGTAAGGCCGCCAAGATCAATGCAAGGGTGGTGTGGGAAACTTGGAAGGAGCTTCCGCGCTACTGGGCGACATCACTGCGCTCGTGTTTCATCGGCGTGTGGATGGGGATTTCGCCGGCCGGCGCAACGCCTGCATCTTTCATGAGCTATGGCATCGCCAAGCGCATGTCGAAGAGCGGCAAGAACTTCGGCAAGGGTGAGATTGAGGGCGTGGTTGCGCCCGAAACAGCCGCGCATGCGGCCGGTACCGCCGCGTTGCTGCCCATGCTGTCACTCGGGGTTCCGGGTTCGCCGACGGCTGCGGTGCTGCTCGGTGGCTTGCTGATCTGGGGACTGCAGCCAGGACCGCTGCTGTTCGTCGAACAGAAGGAATTCGTCTGGGGCCTGATTGCCAGCATGTATCTCGGAAACTTCGTCGGCCTGATCATCGTTCTGACTTGCGTGCCGCTGTTCGCGGCGATCCTGCGTATCCCGTTCAGCATCATTGCGCCGGTCATTCTCGTGCTGTGCGCCATCGGTGCATACACCGTGCACAACAACACCTTCGATGTCGTTATGATGATGGTGTTTGGCGTGGTCGGATACGTGATGAAGAAGTGCAACTATCCGATGGCGCCACTGGTGTTGGCCATTGTGCTCGGTGACAAGGCGGAAGAGGCGTTCCGTCAATCGCTGCTGGGATCGCAGGGCAACCTTGGCGTGTTCTTCTCCAACGGTCTGGTCGGAACGATCATGATGCTGGGATTGATTGCACTGTTCTGGCCGATGATCTCGAACGGATGGGCGTGGCTGTCGTCGCGCGCACCGAAAGCGGCAATGTAAGCTAAGGGAGATCTGCGTGCTGCTGGCTTAAGTTGCCTGAGCAGCGCACGGTTTTTCATAAGAATACTATCCTATCCAAAGGCTCCGGCGGTTGCTGGAGCCTTTTTTCTTCCCAAACTCATGCCAGAGGTGCATAGCTAAAAAGTCTCCGGAACCTCAGAATACCTCTTGCGTGCTGGCATATCATATACCAGTCTCCGCGCCGGTAGCGCCTGTCGGACTTCAAACAGAACAGGGCGCCTTCGGAGGAACGATGACGGACACAGTTCATACGGCGGTCCCGGCGGATACACGCGTCAGCGATACCTATCGCTGGCTTCAGTTAGCGATCGGCGTCGGCGCCATGGTGATGATCGCGAACTATCAATATGGCTGGACATTCTTCGTCCCCGACATTCAGAAAAAATTCGGATGGGATCGCGCATCGATCCAGTGGGCCTTCACGTTGTTCGTCTTGTTCGAAACGTGGCTGGTCCCGGTCGAGGGCTGGTTCGTCGACAAGTACGGTCCGCGCATTGTCGTTCTTGTCGGTGGCATTCTTTGCGGCATCGGCTGGGCGATCAACGCGCAGGCCACATCGCTCAACGGTTTCTATCTCGGCATGATCATCGCGGGTATCGGCGCCGGTGCCGTTTATGGCACCTGCGTCGGCAACGCGCTCAAGTGGTTTCCTGACAAGCGCGGTCTTGCTGCAGGTATCACCGCGGCGGGCTTCGGGGCAGGCTCCGCGCTCACGGTCGCGCCGATCCAGGCCATGATCCAGGGCTCCGGCTTCCAGACGACGTTTCTTTACTTCGGTCTGGGGCAGGGCATCATCATTGTGATCCTGTCGTTCTTGATGTTCGCACCAAAGCCCGGACAGGTGCCTGCGGTCACCCAGAATGCGAATATCATCCAGACGCGCCGCGACTACGCGCCGACGGAAGTGCTACGGCAGCCGATTTTCTGGCTGATGTACTTCATGTTCGCCATCGTCGGCGCCGGTGGACTGATGGTCACCGCCAACCTGAAGCCGATCGCAGTCGATTGGAAAGTCGACAACGTGCCGGTCACGCTGATGGCGGTGACAATGACTGCGGTCACGTTCGCCGCCACCATTGACCGCGTGCTCAACGGCTTGACACGCCCGTTCTTCGGCTGGATTTCCGATATGATCGGCCGCGAGAATACGATGTTCATCGCGTTCGGCATGGAGGGCTTCGGTATCTATATGCTCTATCTGTGGGGCCACGATCCGGTTTGGTTCGTGCTGTTGTCGGGCTTCGTGTTCTTCGCCTGGGGTGAAATCTATTCACTTTTCCCTTCGACCTGCACGGACACGTTCGGCTCGAAGTTCGCGACCACGAATGCCGGGTTGCTCTATACGGCAAAGGGAACGGCAGCCTTGCTCGTTCCTGTCGCAAACTACATGCAGCAGAGTTCGGGCACCTGGGACATGGTTTTCATCGTCGCAGCGGGTGCGAACATTCTCGCTTCCTTGCTTGCGATCATGGTGCTGAAGCCGTGGCGCAAGGTCGTGGTCGCCAAGTCGCAACAGATGGCCTGACACGAACGTCGAGGACAGCCTCAAAGGCGCGCTCATCTCGGATGGGCGCGCTTTTTCTTTCCCGATCCGATTGACTCGCGCATGGCGAGCGGGCAATCTCTGGTATACATAATACAAGGCGACGTTGGATCTCATAAGCCCTGAAAACAGGGCGTTTCTTGACTTCAGTCATGACGGGAGGAATGCGATGAATATCCATGAGTATCAGGGCAAGGCGGTCCTGAAGAATTTCGGAGTGACGGTGTCCGCGGGCGCACCGGCCTTCACGGTCGATGAAGCGGTTGCCGCGGCGAAGGCGTTGCCGGGTCCGGTCTACGTCGTGAAATCACAGATCCACGCCGGCGGGCGCGGCAAGGGCAAGTTCAAGGGATTGCCGGCGGATGCCAAGGGTGGCGTGCGGCTGGCGAAGTCCGTCGATGAAGTCGCAAGCTTCGCGAAGGAAATGCTCGGACGCACGCTCGTCACCGAGCAGACGGGACCGGCCGGCAAGCAGGTCAACCGGCTGTACATCGAGGACGGCTCCGAGATCGAAAGGGAATTCTACGTCTCTATGCTGGTCGATCGCGAAACCTCGCGCGTCGCTTTCGTGGTGTCGACCGAAGGCGGCATGGACATCGAGAAGGTGGCGCATGATACGCCCGACAAGATCGTGACATTCTCCATCGATCCGGCGACCGGCGTGATGGCGCATCACGGCCGCAAGGTCGCGCAGGTTCTGGGCCTCACGGGCGATCTCGCCAAGCAGGCGGAGAAACTCACGGCGCAGCTCTATAACGCCTTCCTTTCCACCGACATGGCGATGCTGGAAATCAATCCGCTGGTGGTGACGAAGCAGGGCGAACTGCGCTGCCTCGACGCCAAGATCAATTTCGATTCCAACGCACTGTATCGTCACCATGAACTGGTGAAGCTGCGCGACCTGACGGAGGAAGACGAAAAGGAAATCGAGGCGTCGAAATACGACCTGAACTACATCGCGCTCGAAGGCACCATTGGTTGCATGGTCAACGGCGCGGGACTGGCGATGGCGACCATGGACATCATCAAGCTCTATGGCGCGACGCCGGCAAACTTCCTCGACGTCGGCGGCGGTGCGACCAAGGAGAAGGTCGCCGCTGCTTTCAAGATCATCACCTCCGATCCGAACGTGAAGGGCATCCTGGTCAACATCTTCGGCGGCATTATGCGTTGTGACGTCGTCGCCGAAGGTGTGGTCGCCGCCGTGCGCGAAGTCGGCTTGAGCGTGCCGCTTGTGGTGCGCCTCGAAGGCACCAACGTCGAACTCGGCAAGAAGGTGATCGCCGAGTCCGGACTGAATGTAGTTGCCGCCGATGATCTCGACGATGCGGCGCAGAAGATCGTTCGCGCCACACGAAAGGAAGCCGCGTAATGTCCATCCTCATCGACAGCAATACCAAGGTGATTTGCCAAGGTTTTACGGGCAAAAACGGCACTTTTCATTCCGAGCAGGCGGCGCTTTACGGCACCCGGATGGTTGGCGGTACGTCACCCGGAAAGGGCGGCTCCACGCATCTCGGCCTGCCGGTATTCGATACGGTGGCGCAGGCGCGCGAGGCCACCGGCGCCGATGCCAGCGTGATTTACGTGCCGCCGCCGGGCGCTGCAGATGCGATCTGCGAAGCCATTGACGCCGAGGTGCCGTTGATCGTCTGCATCACCGAAGGCATTCCGGTCACCGACATGGTGCGCGTCAAGCGTGCGCTGGAAGGATCATCGTCGCGGCTGATCGGTCCCAACTGTCCCGGCGTGATGACGGCGGGCGAATGCAAGATCGGCATCATGCCCGGCAATATTTTCAAGAAGGGCAATGTGGGAATCGTGTCGCGCTCCGGCACGCTGACCTACGAGGCGGTGTACCAGACCTCCGCTGAAGGTCTCGGCCAGACCACGGCGGTCGGTATCGGCGGTGATCCGGTGAAGGGTACCGACTTCATCTCGATGCTTGAGCTGTTCCTCGCTGATCCTGACACGAAGTCGATCGTGATGATCGGTGAAATCGGCGGCTCATCGGAAGAAGACGCGGCGCAGTTCATCAAGGACGAGGCAAGGCGCGGACGCAAGAAGCCGATGGTCGGTTTCATCGCAGGACGCACCGCACCTCCAGGCCGCCGCATGGGTCATGCCGGTGCGATTATCTCGGGCGGGAAGGGTGATGCGGAATCCAAGATCGCCGCGATGGAAGCCGCCGGCATCCGCGTCTCGCCGTCGCCTGCGCGTCTCGGCAAGACGCTGGTGGACGTGATGAAGAGCTGAGCAGAGTCTTCGCGCAGAAAAATTCTGCGCGAAGCCGTCTTTCAACAAATTCGATACACACGACATGATGCCCGGGCCCGTCCCGGGCATTTGTGTTTGTAGATCGATCTTGCATCGTCATTGCGACCGCAGCGAAGCAATCCAGACAAGATCATCGTCACGTGACGGCTGGATTGCTTCGTCGCTGCGCTGCTCGCGATGACGGAGGAGGTGCGTCGCCCAAGCTGATTTTACATCAGCCCTCAGATATTGGCAGACGAAGGGCCTTTGCTATGTGCTTCCAGTAGCTTGCCCGCGATTTGCTGCTCGCGTCGATGCAAATGGCCAGACCGTGACAAACTCCAGCGCAAAGGGCGGAATGGAGACCGCATTGCGGCGGCTGTGCCAGGCGTGATTTCGCGCTGCTGACACTCAGGCATGCCACCGAAAATAGGAATTTGTTCCGATTGACTCTTGGCATAATGTATACCAATCTTCGTCCATCAGAGAGGACATCTGTCCTCGCGCATGCACCGTCCACGGGGACCCTGGTCCCCACCTAGCAAGGAGGTTGTGATGAGAGTCGGAGACATCCTGAACAGGAAGGCCACCCGTATCGCCACCGTCCGCATGAATGAAACCGTCGCGACGGCGGCGCGGCTGCTCCGCAACGAGAACATCAGCGCACTTGTCGTGAAGGATGTGTGCCGCACTGAGGGCAATGTCGCGGTCGGCATGTTTTCGGAGCGCGACGTGGTGCGCGCCGTCGCCGAGCATGGGCCTGCGGGACTGAACATGAAGGTCTCGGCGCTGATCTCGGTGCAGAAGCTGGTGTCGTGCCATTCCACCGACACGCTCGATCACGTGCGCGATCTGATGAACGAAAATCACATCCGGCATCTGCCGGTGATCGACGATCACACCTTGATTGGTGTGATCAGCATGCGGGACATCAACGCTTCCACCGGCTTCGATGCGGTGGCGCGCCCCGGGCCGAGGCCGGCCGATTTCGCGTTTGCCTGACGTTTTCCCCTGCAGGGCGCGATCACATGCTCTCCCTGGATATGTGATTGCGCCTTGCTTCTTTTTCGCCATGCCGGCGCATGGTCGATGAACTCAGCCGATAGTGGACGTGCGTAAGCCGAAACACGGTTTGTGCATTGGTTTTTTTGGCAACTGTTTCGGGAAGCCGCGATGAAGATTTGTATTTACGGTGCGGGCGCGATTGGCGGGTATCTCGGTGTCCAGCTCTCGCTGGCGGGGGCTGATGTCAGCCTTGTCGCGCGCGGCGCGCACCTCGCGGCGATGAAGGCCAACGGCCTCAAGCTTCTCATCGGTGATGAAGAGCGCGTGGTGCATCCGCGTTGCACCGACAATCCCGCCGAGCTAGGCCCGCAGGATTTCGTCATCATCTGCCTCAAGGCGCATTCGATCACCGGCGTGCTCGAGGCAATGCAACCGCTGCTCGGGCCGAAGACACGCGTCGTCACTGCCGTGAACGGCATTCCGTACTGGTATTTCTACAAGCACGGCAACGAGTGTGAAGGCTCGGCGCTGGAGAGCATCGATCCCGGCGGACGCCAGTGGAAAGAGCTTGGACCGGAGCGTGCGATCGGCTGCGTGGTTTATCCGGCGACCGAAATCGAAGCGCCGGGCGTGATCCGCCATGTCTACGGCGACCGCTTTCCGCTCGGTGAACCTTCGGGCGAGAAGAGCGCCGATGTCGAGGCGCTGTCGGCCATGTTCGTCAAGGCCGGCCTTCAGGCTCCGGTGCTCGAGAATATCCGCGATGAAATCTGGCTCAAGCTGTGGGGCAACGTCTGCTTCAATCCGATCAGCGCGCTGACCCACGCCACGCTCGATGTGATCGGCAGCGATCCGGGCACGCGAGCGGTGGCCAAGTCGATGATGGTGGAGGCGCAGACCATCGCGGAGAAGTTCGGCATCAAGTTCCGCGTCGATGTCGAGCGCCGGATCGAAGGTGCGCGCAAGGTCGGTGCGCACAAGACGTCGATGCTGCAGGATCTCGAACGCGGCCGTCCGATGGAAATCGATCCGCTCGTCACCGTGGTTCAGGAAATGGGTGCGCTGTCGAAAATCCCGACGCCGTCGATCGATGTCGTGCTGGCGCTGGTGGCCCAGCGCGCCAAGATCGCGGAGCTTTATTGAATTCGTATCCTGTCGTCTCAATCGTCATTGCGAGCGAAGCGAAGCAATCCAGTTTTCTTGCATAAGGACTGGATTGCTTCGTCGCTACGCTCCTCGCAATGACGGGAAGCATTTTCTTGGAGGTTTCACAGTGACGCAGTGGGTTCGCTTTCGCCATCAGGATCAGACCGGGTTCGGCACACTGTCGGGCCAGAACATTATCGTTCATCACGGCGATATGTTCGACAGCCCGCGGGCGAACGGCAAGACGCTTGTGCTGTCCGATGTCGAATTGCTCGCACCCACCACGCCATCGAAGATCGTTGCGCTGTGGAATAATTTTCACGCGCTGGCGGCGAAGCTTAATGTCGCCGAACCCGCCGAGCCGCTCTATCTGCTGAAGGCGCCGACCACCGCGACATCGCCGAGCGCGGTGGTGCAGAAGCCCGCGTGGTATGACGGGAAGGTGGTCTATGAAGGCGAGCTTGCCATCGTGATCGGAAAGACATGCCGCGCGGTTTCGGTCGCGCAGGCCGATGATTTCATCCTCGGCTATACCTGCATCAACGACATCACTGCCGCGGACATTCTCAACAAGGACCCGACGTTCCCGCAGTGGGCGCGCGCCAAGGGCTTCGACGACTTCTGTCCGTTCGGCCCCGCCATCGTCACGGACATCGATCCGGCTACGCTGACGGTGCGCACCATTCTCAACGGCGCGGAGCGGCAGTCCTACCGGATCTCGGACATGATCTTCTCGGCGCAGGAACTGGTCAGCAAGATCTCGCACGACATGACGCTGCTGCCGGGCGATATCATCGCCTGCGGCACGTCCTTGGGCGTCGGCGTGATGAAGGAGCCGGTCAACAAGATCACCATCGCCATCGACGGTATCGGCGAACTGACGAACGAGTTTCGGAACTAGCCGGCGGCGTTGCTTCACCTCGCCCCGTTCTTACGGGGAGAGGTCGCGAGCAAAGCGAGCGGGTGAGGGGTTTTCCTTTGGGTCGCATTTATCAATGCCCCTCACCCCAACCCTCTCCCCGCAAGAGGGAGCGCATTGCGATTGTGGCTGGCTCGTTGAAGTTGTCGGTGGCGCAGGGCGTATGGGTCCCGGCTTTCGCGGGGACGACGCGTGGAAAGATTATCGCCTCACCTTGAATTCTCCGGCTCGTTCCGCGTCACCTTCGCCCCGGTGAGTTCGGCGAAGGCGGGGCCGAGACCTGCCATGCGCACCAGCAGCGCGATGTCATTCTTCTGTGTGCCGCTGAGTTGCGTGTAGAGTGCGCGGGTCGCGGTCTTCAGCCGTGTGATGGCGTCGCTTTCCGTGTCGAACGAATCGTCGCGGTTTTTCTTCAGCCGTTTCTGGTAATCCTCGATTTGCAGCGTGACCTCGCGCATCGCGTTTTCCACCGGCGGCCAGTACTTCTGCTGCGCTGGGGTGAGGTTCAGCCGTTTCTTGATGCCCGCGATCTGGGTATCGTTGAGAAACAGCCGCGATGGCTTCTCCGATTTCGAGGTCAGCCTGCGCGGCAGGGTCACCGGCGCGGCGAGCCAGGCGCGCGCGGTTTCATACATGTCGTTCGGAACGGTGGACTCGGTGCTTTCGGCCGGAACCGGCGAGGCGATCACGCGGTCCTGTTTCATCATCGTGTTGGAGACCGGATAGCGTGCGTCGAAATCCAGTTCTTCCCTGGGTTCGTCGTTGGGCTCGTCGCTGGTCAGCGATGCGGATGCGCTCTGCAAGAACAACCGGTCGCCGATCAGCCAGCCGCCGACACCGGCCAGAATGCCCGCGCCGCACATCAGCACGATATATGTCGTCCGGATCGCCAACACGTTTCTCTGTCGCGGGTGCTCACGCTCGCCGAAAGCGGGGAGTGTCGCCCAAATTGTTGAACAATTATGGCTTTCCGAGGCTCCTTAGCCTCGCAGGCCTTAGCGTGGAGTTGCCAATATCGGATAAATCCAGCCGTCACAGCGACTTTCGCGGTGCAAGACACGGCATCGCGGATCGGCTAAAGGGACCGCTGCGGCGACGCGGACGGTCATGTTTGGGCATGGTCCTGTCCGCGCGCCGGTTCCCGCCCTTGGGTCCGCCCGAGGGCATGCTGCTGACCATGCCCCATCCGGAGGACAACAATGAGCGAAAAGCCGCACGGCGAGAAGAGCGACGGCGACAAGGCCCTGACGCAGTACGAGGCGGAAGGCCGCGCGGTGCGCGCCAACATGGAAAAGCTGCGTGCGCTGCGCCTCGCCAAGGAGGCGGCCGAGGCGGCTGCCGCCCCGCCGGCCCGGGCCAAAACCAGGAAAGTGGCGGCAAAGCCCGCCAAGAAAGCGGCTCCGGCGAAGCTCTCCGACTGGCTCGCCAATCAGCAAAAGGGCGGCTTCCGGACCTGAGGACATGATGGGGACTTGTGCGTCATTGCGAGGAGCCCTTGCAACGAAGCAATCCAGCCCCTGCT
>Ga0233434_1001466_pt1 | contig 23001 bp, 24 predicted proteins | sample SI_122_August201_4_FD_182738 | JGI IMG/M metagenome (GOLD analysis project Ga0233434, IMG submission 182738) | Seawater microbial communities from Saanich Inlet, British Columbia, Canada - SI_122_August2016_120_MG | ecosystem: Environmental > Aquatic > Marine > Inlet | place: Canada: British... | reverse complement strand
AGCTTGATAGACTTGCGCCTGCTAATAACATTGAGCATGCCAATGCACATGATGCACTGGCTGATGTTAGGGCTACTATTGGTATTGCAAAAATTATTAAAAAGACACAGCCAAAGTTGTTTGATTATGCGCTAAGCCTAAATGATAAAAAAGAAGTGGGTAAATTAGTGAAACCTTTACATCCCATGCTTTTAACATCTTCATCATTTGGTTATAAATCTTCATTTACAAGACTTGTGACTGCAATTTGTAATCACCCTGAATACAATGATCGTGCGATTGTCTTTAATTTGAATCAAGACCCTGAAATCTTTTTGGAGCTTGAGACTGAAGAATTAAAAACATTAACATTTTCAAGAAAATCAGATTTACCCAAAGGAATAGAAAAAATTGATCTTAGTGAGCTGGTCTATAACAAAAGCCCAATGTTTGTATGCAGTCCAAATTCAGACAACTTTAAAATCTCACCAATTTTGATTGATAAATTTCAATTAAATTTGGAAAAATGTCTGAAAAATCTGCGATTTATACAGCAGAATAGACAAAGTATTGAAGATACAGTGCGTGCAATTTACAAAAATGACTCTGGCAGAGAACAAAGCAGAGATGTTGACCAGTCTTTATATGATGGCTTTATAAGTAACCATGATCGAATAATTTGTAATGAGATTCAAAACCTTTCACCGACTCAATTAGTTGATTATTTACCGGCATTTGAAGACAGAAAATTAGTAAAGTTATTTTTAAATTTTAAGGCAAGAAATTACCCACATTTACTTAATGAATTTGAACAAGAACAATGGTTTGAAATAGTTCAATCCAGAATTCAAAGTGGTGCAAACGGATTTCTTTCAATTGATAGCTTTGAAAGAAGCATAGAAAGCCTTAGGGAAAGCCATCCTGAAAGGGAAATCCTTTGGAAAGAGCTTGAAGACTATGCACAATCATTTATCTAATTGTGAGAGCTAGTTATTGATAAATTTGTAAAAATTAAGTATAATATTTGCCCATAGTTTAATTAATAAAAGGTTCAAATGAACGCAGAAACAAGAAGTGAAATGTTTGGTAGACTTTTAACGCAAATACCAAATCCAACAACTGAGCTGAACTACTCAACATCGTTTGAATTACTAGTCGCTGTTACGTTATCGGCTCAAGCTACTGATAAAAGTGTTAATCAAGTGACGGATATCTTGTTTCCTCTTGCAAATACCCCAGAAACTATATTCGAACTTGGTGAAGACACTCTAAGAGAAACAATCAAATCTATAGGTCTATTTAATTCAAAAGCAAAACATATCATTCAAACTTGCAGAATACTAATAGATAAATATAACTCTGAAGTTCCAGAAACTAGAAAGGAGCTTGAAGCTTTACCTGGTGTTGGCAGAAAAACAGCAAATGTAGTTCTAAATACAGCATTTGGTCAACCAACTATTGCAGTAGATACGCACATATATAGAGTCGCTAACAGAACTGCTATCGCATCTGGAAAAACTGTGTTGGAAGTTGAAAAGAAACTCATTAAATTCATACCAGATGAATTTAAAGTTCCAGCACATCACCTTATGATCCTTCATGGTAGGTATGTCTGTAAAGCAAGATCACCCCACTGCACCGATTGCACATTACTGGATTTGTGTGAATATGAAGAGAAAAATATTTAAAGAATATTGAGTGTTTACTTCTGACAGATCTAAGCAGAGGCAATATCTAAAACAAGCCTGGGAAAAATACACTAGACAGGATCAACTAGAACCGTTGGAGCTGCAATTAGCCAAGATAGTTGAAAAGCATCCAGAATATCATGACTTGATTAAAAACTTAGATTCAGAGTATTTTCCTGAACAAGGCAACACCAATCCATTTCTTCATATAAATCTTCATTTGACTCTTCAAGACCAGCTGACAATGGACCAACCAAAAGGAATTAGAGGAATTCATAATAGACTTTTAGTAAAAATCAAAGATGAGCATGAAGTGGAGCATATGATGATGGAGCATATAGCCGAAATGATTTTCAACGCTCAAAAAAATAATACAGCTTTTGATCTTAATGGGTACATCATCGCTTTAAAGAAGCTCTAAGGACTTATTTATTAATACTCTATATATGGGCTACTAAGAACTCTTATATATTAAGCCCACTCAACAAAATTTTTGAGCAATTGAAGACCATCACTTTGTGATTTTTCAGGATGAAATTGAACCGCAAATACCTTATCAATAGCTATTGCAGAAGCAAATGAATGTCCATATTCTGTTGTTCCCACCACACAGGTAGTATCAATCGGATTAACGTAATAACTATGAACACTATAAAAACGACTATCATTATCAATTTTATACCAAAGTGGGTGATTTTTAACTTGATTAACGTTATTCCAACCCATATGTGGTATCTTTAAATCTTTATTGCTAAATTTAACCACATCTCCTGGTACTATTGAAAGTCCATCTGTACCATTATTTTCTTCACTATAACCGAATAATAACTGAAGTCCAAGACAAATTCCTAGAAATGGTTTCGATTCCGAAGATAATTTTATTTCATTTATTAAAGAGTTGGATTCAAGCGCTCTCATGCAAGAGCCCATCGCCCCTTGTCCTGGAAATACAACTCTATCTGAATCTCGAATGACTTTTGGATCACTAGTGAGAATGCACTCATCATTTGGAGCGACATATTCCAATGCTTTTTGAACGGAACGAACATTTCCCATTCCATAGTCAACAATTGCAATTGTTTGCATGTTGCCCTTCCTAGTAGTCTTCTATAGTGAACCCTTGGTTGAGGGAATTATATTTGATTGCCTTTCATCTGGAGTTGTTGCCATTCGAAGCGCCCTACCAAATGCCTTAAAAACTGTTTCAGCTTGATGATGCGAATTGATTCCCTTTAGATTATCAATGTGAAGAGTTACCAAGGAGTGATTAACAAATCCCTGAAAAAACTCTCTAATAAGATCAAGATCAAATGATCCTACTCTGTCTCTTGTAAACTTTACACTTAGATCCAATCCTGGTCTTCCTGATAAGTCAACAACGACTCTTGATAATGCCTCATCAAGTGGCACATAGGCGTGACCATATCGTGTCAGTCCTTTTTTATCACCCACGGCCTCAAAAAAAGCCTGTCCGAGGGTTATTCCGATATCTTCAACTGTGTGGTGATCATCAATTTCAGTGTCTCCTTGACAGTCTATGGTTAGATCCATCAATCCGTGACGAGCAATTTGATCTAACATATGATCTAAAAATGGTACCCCTGTTTCAATGTTAGACTTGCCAACACCGTATAACTCAAGACTTACTTTGATGTCAGTTTCGTTTGTTTTGCGCTCTTTTATAATCATAATTTGATTTTATCTTATGAAATATAGTCTTTGATGAGTATTTCAGCTATTTGAATTGTATTCAGAGCCGCTCCTTTTCTAATATTATCCGAAACAACCCACATATTTAATCCATTTTCAAAGCTTATGTCTTCTCTTATTCTACTCACATAGGTTGCGTCATTGTTAGTTGCTTCCGAAAATGGAGTTGCATAACCTCCATCCTCTCTTTGATCCATCACTACTACACCATCAGCTTTTTCAAGTAGATTTCTAGCATCATCTGCACTTATTTTTTCTTTAGTTTCTATATGTACAGCCTCAGAATGACCAAATACCACTGGAATTCTGACAGCTGTCGGATTGACAAGAATATTTTCATCCTCAAAGATTTTTTGAGTCTCCCAGACCATTTTCATCTCTTCTCTTGTGTATCCATTTTCTTGAAAAGTATCTATATGGGGTATTGCATTAAATGCTATTTGCTTAGGATATACATCTACTTCAACATCATTACCATTTAACAAGTTAGCAGTTTGAGTTGTGAGTTCTGTAATTGCCTCTTTGCCACTGCCCGACACTGCCTGATAAGTAGCAACATTAATTCTGGAAATACCTACTGCATCATATATTGGTTTAAGAGCGACCAACATCTGAATCGTAGAACAATTTGGATTAGCAATAATATTACGATTTGTATAACTAGCGATTGCATGAGGATTCACTTCTGGAACCACTAGGGGGATATCCTCATCACGTCTAAAATGTGAAGTGTTGTCAATGACAATACAGCCTTGTTCAGCGGCAATAGGGGCGTATTTTTCAGAAATACTACCTCCAGCTGAAAATAATCCAATTTGAACCTTTGAAAAATCAAAAGTATCAAGATCTTCGACAACCCATGACTTACCCTGGCAGGAAATCTTGCTGCCAGCTGAGCGCTTAGAAGCTAAAGGGTATAAATTTTCAATAGGAAAGTTTCTCTGATCAAGAATTGAGATTAGAGTTTCACCAACTGCGCCAGTTGCCCCAACAATAGCGACGTTATATTTTTTACTCATAATGTTCTAAGGGGTTAAAAAGACTATAGATTATAAAGTACTCGACCTAATTTTCATAAATATATGCAATACTTTTAGATATTTATTGCTTTTAAGCAAGAAAATACTCTGATTTTCGATAAATCATGGAAGTTTCCATGCAACATACCGCCATTAAATGATGTTGTGTATAACTCAAACCAAGACTCACACTCCATGCAAACTACAAATGAAAATATAATTAAACTGAGTTTTCGACTTCAACATATTGATGTTGCAATTTAAATTTAGAACAAAGATGATTGCATAGTGCCTGAACTCCGTATCTTTCAGTCGCATGATGTCCAGCTGAAATGAAGGTAATTCCACTCTCTTTAGCTGCTGCAGGAGTTCTTTCAGACACCTCTCCACTCAAGTACAAGTCAACCTTAAGGCTTATTGCCTCATCTATAAAGCCTTGCGCTCCACCAGTACACCAAGCAATCTTGTTTATTGATTCTTTCATTTCGCCAAATACCTGAGGCGCCCTACCTAACTCTCTCTCAACTATACTCAAAAAACTCTTTAAATCAGTTTTTAACTCACCCTGCCAAAGATAACTATCTTCAACTGGCTTCATTTTTTTTATCCCAAGAATCCTACCTAATTCAATATTATTTCCTACTTCAGGGTGATCATCCAATGGGAGGTGGTATCCAAAAAGATTGATATTATTATTAATCAGCAAGGCAATCTTCTTTCGCTTCGCTCCAGTTATCAAATTAGATTCATTCTCCCAAAAAATACCATGATGAACAAAAATAGCATCCGCCTTTTCTTCAATTGCACACTCAATAAGATCTAGATTTGCACTAACGCCACTTACAATTTTATTAATAGTTTCAGACCCTTCAATTTGAAGTCCATTAGGCCCATAATCCTTAAAATTCTTTACATTTAGGAAATTATTACAATAATTATCTAGCTCCTCTCTACTAACCATAGTAATTCCTAATTACATCTATAAGACTGTTATTCTCACTTGGCTCACTAACACTGATACGAATGAAATTTTCTAAATCAGAGCTTTTAGAAAAGCATTTTACTAATATCCCATTCTCTTTAAGAGCGCTATGCAGAGAATGCGCATCCTCAGAATGAACAAGAATAAAATTGGTTTGAGAGGGGTAGACTTTGAATTTGGGGAATAATGAAAGCTCACGAGTAAGGCGACTTCTTTCTTCGATAATTATTTGCGCATTATCAAGAATTCGTTGCTTGTCTTTAAGTAAAAAATTAGCACTAGTTTGAGTTAAGGTATTTATATTATAGGGAAGTCTCAATTTATTTAATTGCGCTATTGTTTCTTGATCCCCAATTAAAAGACCCAGCCTAAGTCCAGCAAAACCAATTTTTGAAATTGTCCTTAAAACGAGCAAGTTAGAAAAATTTGAAATTTCAGATAAAAAACTTTTATCTGAATAGGCGTAGTAAGCCTCATCGAGAACAACCATGCAGCTAGTTGACTTAACAATTTCAATAATAGCATCATAATCAAATGAATTACCTGTTGGGTTATTAGGGTAAGCAATAAAAATTATCTTTGGCTTCTCTCTTTCAATGACCAAAAGTGCTTCGCTTAAGTTAATGTCAAAATTAGAATCTAATGGAACCCCGAAGTAGTCTAAATGAACGTACTTTGATACCAGTTCATACATCACAAAACTTGGCTCAAAGCTCATTATTAAATCATCTTTACTGCAAGCAAGTGCTAAAAGCTGAATTAGCTCATCAGAGCCATTTCCTAAGAGAACTCCAAACTCATCTGGAATATCCATTAAGGCTCTAAGAGTATCTTTAAGCTCACTCGAATCAGCTTCAGGATATCTATTAACCTCAGACTGCTCAATACGTTTTAAGAATTCGACTTTTAAATCTTCGGGAACACCAAAAGGACTCTCCATTGCATCTAACTTGATCATATCCTTTGAGGCAGGCACATGGTAAGCATCGATATTTTTTATATCAGATCTTAGCCATTGTTCAATAAAGGTCATATTGGTTTAGATGAAGTTCTGTTTGGATGATATTGCATTTTACCAAGCTTTTTTGCGCTTAATAGACATTGATAAGTATACTGAAGTGCCTTTTTACAAGCCACATCGACATCTTCACCGCTAGCAATTAAAGCAGAAATTGCACTCGATAAAGTACAGCCTGAACCGTGAAATTTATTTGGTAATTTGTCATAAGTGAATTTTTTAACCAACTTAGATTCATTATAAAGGCGATGCTCAATTTCAACTTCTGAACTATCCGAGGTAGTGACAAGAACCCAAGGACAATTAAGGCTGGCAACTGCTGCTTGTTCACTCAAACCAGGAGCAAGTGCATTTAGTTCAGCTAGATTGGGGGTTAGCAACAAACAAAGAGGGAAAAGCTCACTTTTCATAGCTTCAATCATCTCAATAGAGCTTAAATTTTCATCAGTTCCTGAAATTAAAATAGGATCAAGAACAATATTGAGTTGTTTTCGATCTTTAAGCAGTTTGGAAATTTCAATAATTTGACTTGATGATCCCAAAAGACCAATTTTTACTGTATTAAATGAAATATCTTCATTTATCAGATTAAATTGCCTCTCTAAAAGACTATCTTTTGTCACCTCTAATGAGTCCACTCTTTGAGTATTTTGGACTGTTAGGGTGGTAATAATTGGAAGCGGAGTCAGTCCAAATTGATTGATAGTCTCAATATCTGCAGCTATCCCAGCAGCCCCTGATGGATCTAAGCCTGAAAATACTAAAACTGAATCGGCTTTGGGCCTATCCATGTATTATTGGGTTTCTTTTTGAATTAAATAATCGATTACTTCAAAAATCTTCTCTTCACTACCTGCACTAGTAGCGTTAACCATATACTTACCATTTACAATAAAAGCTGGAACCCCAGTAATACGGTATTTATAAGTATTAGCTTTGGCTTTGTTAACTGCAACCTTAACTGGAAATGACTCGTAAACTTTATTTGCTTTAGCTTCATCAACTCCATTTAATGCAAGCCATGTCAAAAAATCTTGCTGAGTTTTAAAGTTCAATTTCTGAATATGAATCGCATTGAATAATGCAGAATGTAATCGATCAAGCTCACCCAATTCCTCTAAAACATAATAAAAAGTAGAGCCATACTCCCATCCAGGGAAAACAGCTGGCTGGAGGACTAATTGAGCTGAACTGTCCATTGTCTGCATCCAATCTTCGAGCATAGGATGAACGGAGAAACAGTGCGGGCAAAAATACCAAAACAACTCTCTAACTTCGACCTGATTTCCAGTTTCAGTTTTTACTGGCTTATCTAGAACAACGTAATTTTTTCCAGCAACAAACTCTGCCTGAGTAGTGTTAGTAAAAAAAACAAAAACTGATAGAACAATCAATGAGGTAAGTGCTGTTATTTTTTTCATGTTATTGGTCATTTTTATTTCAAAAATAAATTATATATAAATTCGGTTAATAACACTAATTATTTATATGAATAATTATCTTTCAGATAACGAATTTAAATAAGCTTAATTATATAGTTTATCAATATTATACTTGTGCAAATCAAAATCTTGATTACTCTGGAAATCTTCCCAGAGGTTTGAATATGGAACCTTTTTTTCTGGGTGAACACCTTCAGGGTTAAGCTCAAAAAGAGGAGCCAAGACAAACGCATACTTAAGAATATCTTTTCGAGGAATGTTTAATTTTTCATCAATTTGGTCATCGAACAAAACAAGGTCTAGGTCAATAATCCTTGAAGAGAATTTTGGAAGCTTTCGATTTCTTCCAATTGAGTCTTCAATTTGATGCAAAATATTTATAACTTCAGATGCACTTTTTTGAGTTTCAACATTGACCCCAACATTATAAAAATCATTCCCCTCAAAGCCCTCAGAAGGACTCTCAAAAACTGAAGAAATAGTAATTTTATTAAAAAAGGGTTGAAGCCGATCTAGTGCTAAACGAATATTTTTTCGTCTATCTTGGTTTGAACCAATATTAAGATGCAGCTGGCTCATTAACTTTTTGACCTCTCGATAATTACTCCAACTCCTTCAGCGCCAGTAATGGCTTCACCTTTATTAAGCTTTAATTTAACCCAATTAACGTTAAACTCATTTAGAATAAGCTGACAAATCTTCTCTGCCAAGGTTTCAACAAGTTCAAACTTAGACTCACGAACAAAACTTGCTATACGTTTACACACATTTTTATAATTTAAAGCTTGGTCAATGTGATCAGTTTTAGACGCAGCTGCTATGTCAGAAGACATCTCTATATCAAGCACTATTTCTTGGCGAATCTTCCTCTCCCAATCGTAAATACCGATCACTGTATCAACTTTAAGACCTTGCACAAAAACAATATCCATAATATATATAAATTTATTAAAACCCCTTATGATACCTTTGTGATATCCACTAATAACCACAATAAATTGCTTTCATTGATATAATTCGCGGATAAATTGAAATTTCATTTCAAAAAATATTAGGAGAATTTGTTGTTATATTTTTTAATTGCTAGCTATTTGCTAGGATCAGTTTCGAGCGCTATTATTATTTGCCGTATTCTTGGTTTGCCAGATCCTAGAACTGAGGGGTCTAAAAACCCAGGAGCTACAAATGTTCTTAGAATTGGTGGAAAAAAAGTTGCGGCATTTGTTCTTATATTTGATGGCCTTAAGGGCGCAATGCCTGTCTTGCTTGCTCATTATTTTGGCCTAAGCCTGTTTGAGTTAACAATTATTCTCCTCAGCGCTTTCCTAGGTCATGTTTTTCCAATTTACTATGGGTTTAAAGGCGGTAAAGGTGTTGCAACATACCTGGGAGGACTCATAGGTTTAAATTTCTTTGTAGGATTAACATTTTCAATTATTTGGCTTATCGTCGCCAAAGTAATAAAAGTATCGTCCATTGCAGCCTTAACTGCAACCCTTCTCTCTCCCATTTATTTTTATTTCATAACTACTCATGACGTGAAAGCAACTTTGATTATTTTTCTAATTAATCTGTTTATCTATTTTACTCACCGTGAGAATATTAGACGAATTATGAATGGAGAAGAGGGGGTAATTGGCTCTTAGTTAGAAGTGTTACTCTGTCTTAATACTTACACCACGATTTAATAACGCGTTAGCTACAAAAGCTAGAACAATGATCATTAAGATAGGAACTAAAAAAGCTTTCCAAAGCTCAACTGAACCAACACCTAGAAAACCTAATCTAAATGCATCCATCATATAATAGATAGGATTAAATGAAGATAGCCCTCTCCAGAAACTTGGCAAAATATCAATACTATAAAACATCCCACCAAGATACGTCAGTGGCAGTAAAACAAAGTTTGGAATTATTGAAATATCGTCAAAAGTCCTTGCAAAAACAGCATTTATAAAGCCAGCAAGAGCAAACATTACTGATGTTAAAAGGAAAGTAATACCAATAATCAAAAGACTATAAATTTTAATTTCAACAAAAAATGATATGGTAAAGGTTACAGCAAGTCCAACGCAAAACCCTCTTGCTATGCCGCCACTAACAAACCCTAATAAAATAACCCAATTGGGTGTTGTTGAAACTAACAATTCTTCAAAACTGTTATTGTATTTAGTCATAAAAAATGAGGAGACAGTATTTGCATAAGACTGCATGATAACCGTCATAAGAATAATTCCTGGAACAATAAAGTGGAGATAGTCAATACCCTGCATTTGGCCAATTCTTCCGCCCATTAAACCACCAAATATTAGCAAGTAAAGAGAAGTTGTGATAACTGGTGGAACGATAGTTTGAACCCAAATTCGTGCAAATCTAAGTATTTCTTTAATAACAATTGTCTTATAAGCAATCCACATAATATTTAACTTGTAAGAGATAAAAAGAGGCCTTCTAAGCGATTTTGTGAACTACGAAGATGGGAGACATGAATATTTTTAGCAGACAAACTAGAAACCACATCAGAAATTGAAGTGCCGTCTCCAAGAGCAACTTGCAAAGTATAGTCATCTATCAATTTACAGTCGCAATCATTGATCTTAATATTACTATTTAACTTTTCGACAGTATCTAAAATAATGACTTGTTTTTTTGCCTTAGAGAGGAGTTTTTTCATATTTGATTGTTCAACTAAAACACCATTATTAAGAATTGCAATATTTCTGCACAAAGACTCGGCCTCTTCCAAATAATGAGTGGTTAAAATAATTGTCATTCCTTCTTTATTTAGCTGGGTTAAATAATGCCACATTGATTGACGAATTTCCACATCAACACCAGCGGTTGGTTCATCTAAGATCAATATGCTAGGTTTGTGCATTAATGCCCTTGCAAGCATTAGGCGCCTTTTCATGCCTCCAGATAAAGATTGGGCAACATCAAAACGTCGATCCCACAATTCCATCTTTTTTAAAAGCACTTCTGCCTGAATTTTGGCATCATTTCTTGGGATGCCAAAATAGCCTGCTTGGTTTATCAAAATCTCCATATTAGGCTCATGAGGATTAAAGTTAAACTCTTGCGGCATTAAGCCAATCATTTTTTTGACTTCATTCGTATGTAATTTCTGATCCAATCCATTAATTAGAACCTCGCCCGAGGTACGTTTCAATAATCCTGCAATAATTCCAATTGCGGTGGTCTTGCCCGCCCCATTAGACCCTAAAAGTGCAAAAAAGTCACCCTTCTCAACCCTTAGATTAATACCTTTTAAAGCTTCAAGTTTGTTGGAATATGTTTTAGCTAGGTTTAGAGTAGAAAGAGCAAGAGACATAAATTAATGACAAGGGGGCAAAAAAGTTAAGAGTAAATGTGGATTATTTATCGTTTTAGTATATAAATTAATTTTAACATTAATCGCCTTTCATAGAGTAAATTTGGGATAATTAGAATGTTCAAAATTAAAGCAATTTAATAGTACATATGCCTACCCAAAAAAATGTAGAGTTACCTGATATTGGTGATTTTGATGCCGTAGATATTATCGAAGTTCTTGTAAAGGTTGGAGATACTGTAAATGAAAATGACAGCATCATTACACTTGAGACAGATAAAGCTACAATGGAAATACCGGCTCCCTTTTCAGGAAAGGTAACTAGCCTTTCAATAAAGGTTGGAGATAAGGTAGTTCAAGGTGACCTAATACTGACTCTAGAAAGTGAGTCTGAAACTGAAACTGATTCTGAAGTTGAAACTGATTCTGAAGTTGAAACTGATGCCTCATCAGATCAATCAGATAACAAGGTAATTGATAATAGTGAGGCAACAGTCACTTCAACTGTATCGCAAGATAATATAAAACAACCAGAGGAAGTCTCACTCAAAACAGATTCAAATTCGCATGCATCACCTTCAATTAGAAAACTAGCTAGAGAACTTGGAGTTAGCTTATCAAGAATAAATGGAACTGGGAAAAAAGGACGGATTCTTGAGAAAGATTTAAAATCCTTTGTAAAGGAGCTTGTTACTCATGGAAATTTAAATGAAGAGGTTGAGGCAATCCCTTTATCAAGGATCAAGAAATTGTCCGGAAAACATCTTTCTAATTGCTGGAATACGATTCCACATGTCACCCAATTTGATGAAGTTAATATTGATCAATTAGAAAAATTTCGTAAGCATCAAAAAGAAAAAAATATTAAATTAAGCCCTTTAGTTTTCATTATGAAGGCGGTTGTTCAAGTCCTAAAACGCCACCCCAACTTTAATGCCTCTTTGGATGAAGGTGGGGAAAACCTTATTCTTAAAAAATACTTCAATCTTGGAATAGCCGTTGATACTCCTAATGGTCTTCTAGTCCCAGTTGTTAAAGATGTCAGCAAAAAGTCACTGATTGAACTTTCGGAAGAGCTTGCAGATATTTCTTTGAGAGCACGAGAAGGTAAACTTGATTCAAGTGAAATGAAGGGGGCTGGTTTCACAATATCTAGCTTAGGTGGTATCGGTGGAACACAATTCACACCGATCATTAACTCTCCGGAAGTTGCAATTTTAGGTGTATCAAGAACTCAAATTAAACCTATTTGGAATGGTAACTCTTTTGAGCCAACTGCGATGATTCCATTGGCACTTTCATATGACCATAGAGTAATTGATGGCGCTGAGGGAGCAAGGTTTATGGCTGAATTAAATCAAGTCTTAAGTAATATTATGGAGATGTTGTTATGATTAAAACTCAAGTCTTAGTTATTGGATCTGGTCCTGGTGGATATACTGCAGCATTTAGAGCTGCAGACTTAGGAAAAGAAGTGACTCTTATTGAGCGCCACGAATCATTAGGTGGTGTTTGTCTTAACGTTGGCTGTATTCCATCCAAATCACTTCTTCATACAGCTGAAGTTATTAATGAAACTAAACATGCAAGTGAACTTGGGATAACTTTTTCAAAACCCAAAATTGATCTTAAGGGTGTAATAAAAAATAAAGATAGCATAGTTAATAAACTTACAGGCGGTATCCAGGCACTTGCCAAAGCAAGAAAAGTAAAAGTTATTAATGGGTACGCTAAATTTTTATCTAAAAATCAAGTTACTCTTGATGGCACTGATGAAGTTATAGAGTTTGAACAGTGCGTTATTTCTGTAGGATCAAGGGTTACTAAGTTCCCTATGTTTCCTTTTGAGGATAAAAGGGTAATGGATTCTACTGATGCTCTTCTTTTGGATGATATACCGAAACGAATGCTAGTTGTTGGTGGTGGAATTATTGGCTTAGAGATGGCTACAATTTATGACGCCCTTGGGACTGAAATTACAATTGTTGAACTCGGAAGTCAAATCATTCCTGCTGCTGATAAGGATATTGTTAATCCGCTCTTTAAGAAAATTAAGAAAAATTATGCAAATATTTTCTTAAACACAAAAGTCACTTCAATGACTGCGTTAAAAAAAGGCATTAAAGTAGTTTTTGAGGGCAAAGATGCCCCTAAGTCAGATACGTTTGACAAAGTTTTAGTCGCAGTTGGAAGAACCCCTAATGGAATACTCATAGATGCTGACAAAGCTGGTGTTAATTTTAATGAAAATGGCTTCATTGAGACAGACAAGCAAATGAAAACTAACGTTGAAAATATCTATGCAATTGGGGATGTTGTTGGCCAACCAATGCTTGCTCATAAGGCAGTTCATGAGGCTAAAGTTGCTGCTGAAGTCATTTGTGGCAAAAAGTCTGGTTTTGATGCTCTGACAATTCCTTCGGTTGCTTATACAGACCCAGAGGTTGCATGGACAGGCAAAACTGAAAAAGAGCTTAAAGAAGCTGGTATAGAGTTTAAAAAAGGCATTTTTCCGTGGGCTGCATCTGGAAGAAGTTTAAGTATTGGAAGAACTGAAGGGGTATCAAAAAGCCTTTTTGATTCTAAATCGGGTAAGATTCTCGGCATGGGTATATGTGGAACAAATGCAGGCGACTTGATTGCAGAGGCAAGTCTAGCAATTGAAATGGGTTGTGATATGAGTGATATTGCGTTAACTATACATGCTCACCCAACATTATCAGAAACGACTGCGTTTGCAGCAGAAATGGCTGAGGGAACAATTACAGACTTAATGCCTCCAAGGAAAAGAAAGTAGGTTTAATATGGATTTTAAAGAAGCAAGAAAAAATGTTATCGAGCAACAAATTAGACCTTGGGGTGGACTCAATGTAAGAGCAAATCAAGCACTTTCAGATATTCCACGGGAGAACTTTGTGCCTGAGGAGTATCAAAAACTAGTATTCGCAGATATTGAGATACCTCTAAATGAATTAGACAAGATGCTCTCTCCAAAAATAGAGGGAAGAATATTAGACAGTCTCAATCTTCAAGGCAATGAAGATACCCTAGAGGTTGGCACTGGAAGTGGTTACTTAACATCCGTTCTAGCAAAACTATCAAACTCAGTCACAAGCATTGAAATTGAGCATGACTTATATCTTAAAGCGAAAGAAGATATAGGAAAACTCAAGCTAAACAACATTACACTCATTAATGAGGCTTTTAGTTCTTCAAATTTTAAAGAGGCTCAGTTTGACACAATTGTCATTAGTTCTGCCCTACCCACGATAGGGGATGATTTAAAAAAACTTTTAAAAGTAGGTGGAAAATTATTTGTTGTTGTAGGCTCAAAAAATCAAATGCACGCTTTCCTAATTTCAAGAGAAACTGAACATCTTTGGAATTCTAAATCCCTTTTTGAAACTCATCTAGAATTCATGAAAGGTCATGAACCATCTATACAATTCTCTTTTTGATTTGGAATAGGCAGCCATGCTTAATTCAATTTTAAACTTTTTAACTAAAAAGCCTACTTGGTCTTTATTTACATTTTTAGTTATCATTGGTGCATCGTTTCTTCAGATACAACATTTCTCCCTTGACGCTTCTTCAGAATCATTATCTTTAGATGGCGATAACAATCTAGAGCTTTACTTTGACACTCAAAAAACCTTTGGCTCAGATGAGTCATTGATAATTAGCTATTCAGCTAAAGATGGGACAGTGCTTTCAAAAGAGCAATTGACTTATTTAAGGTCACTAAGGGATGAATTATTAGATATTAATGGAATTAGCTCAGTCATATCAATTCTAGATGTTTCACTTTTTCAATCACCGCCACTCTCACTGGTTGAACTAGCAAGTGATGTTTATACAATTGACAATGGAAAAGCCGATCAAGGCCTTGTTGCTAAAGAATTTCAAAATAGCCCTCTCTACGCTAATAACATTGTCAGCTCTGATTTAAAAACTACAGCTTTATTAATCCCCCTCGCAACTGATGATCATAAAGTACTAATAAATGATGACTCACTAAAGCTATTAATAGAAAAAATTCGTGCAACAATGAGTCAATATGAAAATAACGCCACACTTTACTTGGGCGGCGTCCCGATGATTAGAAATGATGTCATTGATTTTATTAAAAATGATTTAATTATATTTAGTCTTGCTGTTGTCTTAGCTATGTCATTAATGCTTTCACTCTTTTTTCAGAAAATTAGATGGGTTTTAATCCCAATTGCAATAAGCATCATTGGCGCTTTGTTTATGACTGGATTGATTAGCGCAATAGGTTGGAAGGTGACGGTGATTTCTGCTAATTTCTTTTCACTTCTTCTTGTCATGACTCTATCAGTAATTATTCATTTAGTTGTTCGATATAGAGAAATATCAAGCCAACAAACAGGTATCAGTAACGACGAAATGACAAGAAGAACTATAAATGAAATGATTAGGCCATGCATCTATACAGTTGTCACAACCATAGCTGCATTTGCTTCACTGACTGCAAGCAATGTGCAGCCTGTAATTGATTTTGGTTTAATGATGAGTATTGGTGTCACGGTTGCATTTATATTGTCATTTATAGGTTTTGCAATAGTCATGACGCTCATACCGATAACTCAATCATCACAAAAACCTGGGCAATTTTATGTCCTTCAAAAGTTAGCTATTGCAACAGATAGAGGCGGCAAGCAAATACTTTTTGGTATAGCAATATTAAGCGCTATTGCAATTTTTGGTTTAACTAAGCTCTCTGTAGAAAATAGCTTTATCAATTACTTTAAAAAAGATACTGAAATCTATCAAGGACTTAATTTCATAGACAAAGAACTGGGCGGCACGATTCCACTTGAAATTGTTTTTAATGATTTAGCAAGTGCGTACTGGGCAGATGCTAGTCTCAGAGATGACTTTCATGAAGTTCATCAATATCTCGATAGCATTCCAAGCATAGGAAAGGTTTTATCAATCGATACATTTATGCAGGTCCTCAAAGAATCTAACGATGGAAAAGCACCTAATGGCTTTTTGCTGATTCTTGGCAAAAACAATATGCCTGATTTTGCAAAATCCCAAGTTTTAAAGCCTCACATATCAGATGAAACTGATCAAATCAGGATTGTTGCTAGAGTTAAAGAAACAACAACTGGCTTAAACAGAAACCAATTAATAATCGACATCAAAAATGAATTAGTTGAAAATTTTTACTTTAGCGAAGATGATTTTTATTTCACTGGAACTTTTTCACTCTACAACAATCTATTACAAAGTTTATTCTCTTCACAAATCAAAACTATCTTGACTGTTTTTACAGTCATCTTTATGCTTTTTATGATTGTATTTAGGTCTATCTCTATTGCGCTAATAGCAGTAATACCCAACATCATACCTTCTCTTATCATTCTTGGATTAATGGGCTTAGCAAGAATACCTCTGGATATAATGACAATTACAATAGCCGCTATTGCTATAGGAATTGGTATTGATAATGCCATACACTATATAAGTAGATTTAAATCAGAGCTTCTAGTAGAGGGTGACTATGTCTCTTCAATGTATAGAGCTCATAACTCTATTGGTGTCTCTATGTTTTATACAGCATCAACGGTTGCAATAGGATTCCTTGTTTTGATATTGTCGAACTTTATCCCAAGCATATATTTTGGAATTTTCATGGCAATTGCAATGCTTAGTGCTGTAGTTGTAAATCTTACTTTACTACCTAAATTACTGATATTTTTTGAACCCAGAATGAATAAAATAAGTCTTGAAAATAAAAAACCCCACCTCGAATAAGAGTGTGGGGTTAGTCTACTATTAAAAGGAGAAATAAGTTAAATATAGTAGTTTTTAACTTGCGGGAAATTATATATAAAAAATAATTTAATATTTTTTAATTTTGTGTCTTTTTGTGACAAAAAACTATGACAAAAGATTTTCAATTTGATGTTCTAATTATAGGCTCCGGAGCTGCCGGATTAATGAGTGCTGTTCAGCTATCAAATACCACTTCAATAGCGGTAATTGCTAAAGATAAAATATTAGAAGGCTCATCTTATTATGCCCAAGGTGGAATATCGGCTGTATTAGATCCAGAGGATAATTTTGCTTCACACATTGAAGATACTATTAATACTGGCTTTAATCTTGGTAACGAAAATAGTATTAGGTTTATGGTAGAACAAGCACCTCAAGCTATTAAAGATCTTGAAAGCGCCGGAGTTCAATTTTCTCACATCAATAATAACTATGATCTTACTACAGAAGGTGGCCATAGCTCAAAAAGAGTTGCTCATGTTGCCGATAAAACCGGCCAATCTATTCAAGTAAACCTGCTCGAACAGGTAAAGCAACAAAACAACATCAAACTTTTTGAAGAATATGTAGCTGTCGACCTTGTTGTTAAGGATAAAAAATGTCATGGCGCATATGTTTTCGATAAAAACTCTAAGGAGGTAGTGACCTTTGGCTCGAAAAAAACTATTCTTGCAACGGGCGGTGCCTCAAAATCTTATTTATATACCTCAAATCCAGATACTTCAACTGGAGATGGTATTGCCATGGCTTACAGAGCAGGATGCGTGATAACCAATATGGAATTTACACAATTTCATCCTACATGCCTGTTTCATCCTCATGCCAAATCATTTCTAATATCAGAAACGCTTCGAGGTGAAGGCGCAAAACTTCTTTTGCCTGATGGTAAGGAGTTTATGCACAAATATGATGATCGACTTGAGCTAGCACCGAGAGACATAGTTGCCAGAGCTATCGATAATGAGATGAAGGTTAATGGTTTTGATTGTGTATTTCTAGATTTCTCATTCAAAGATGAAGAGTGGATTAAATCTAGATTTCCAACAATCACTCAGCGCTGTAAAGAACTTGGTATTGATATATCAAAGGAGGCTCTTCCCGTTGTTCCTGCTGCACATTACACTTGTGGTGGAGTCAATACAAATATAGATGCACAAACCAGTATAACTAATCTTTATGCTGTTGGTGAAGTGGCACATACTGGGGTTCATGGGGCAAACAGAATGGCAAGTAACTCTTTGCTTGAGTGCGTTGTTTTTGCGAAGTCCTGTGCTAATCATGTCAATGGTTGTGCATTAGACAATACACCGGCCAAGATTTCAAAATGGGATGACTCAAGAGTTGCGCCTTCCAAAGAAAAAGTTGTTATAGCTCATTTATGGCACGAAATAAGACTCATAATGTGGAACTTTGTTGGCATTGTTCGAAGCAATAATCGGCTTAACTCAGCATATCAAAAAATTCAACAAATTAATAAAGAGGTAGATGAGTATTATCGTGTTTATACTGTAACCGAAGATTTAATTGAATTAAGAAACTTAGCTCAAACTTCTAAAATTATTGTAGAATCTGCCCTTTCTAGAAAAGAGAGCATAGGATTGCACTTTAACCAAGATTACCCGAATCAAATGAGCAAAACTCGTAACACAGTAATGATGAAATCATGATATTAGAAATCCTAAAATACCCTGATAAACGCTTAAGAACTGTTGCGAAACCAGTTGAAAATGTTAATAGCGAGATAAAAAAGCAAGTTAAAGATATGTTTGAAACTATGTATGATGCACCAGGAATTGGTCTTGCAGCAACTCAAGTTAACTTTCATCAGCGTCTTATAGTTATTGATGTATCGGAAGAGTGTAATCAACCACTCTGTCTAATTAATCCTGAGATCATTGAAAAGAATGGTGAGATTGAGTGGGAAGAGGGCTGTCTTTCAGTGCCAAATTACTACGAAAACGTTAAAAGAGCAAATGAAATTAAAGTTAGCGCTCTGAACGAACTTGGTCAATCATTTGAAATTGAGGTAAACGAGATGCTTTCCGTTTGTATCCAGCATGAAATGGATCATTTAGATGGAATATTATTTGTAGACCATTTATCAAAGCTAAAGCAGAAGCGACTTAAAAAGAAAGCTGAAAAGCAAACAAAAAAGCTTTAAGTTGTTAGCTTTATGAATATTGGGACACACAAACTAACATCAAAAGTACTGCTTGCACCTATGGCTGGCACCAGTGACAAACCCTTTAGAATGATATGTAGAAAACTAGGTGCTGGCCTTACAACCTCTGAAATGGTTGTGATACAAAAACATCTATTAAATTCAAACAAATCAAAACATCGCTTAGATTTTAGCTCAGAACAATTACCTATCAGTATTCAGATTGCGGGATCAGAGGCCAATGAGCTAGCAGATTCAGCAATAAAAGCACTAGAATTTGGAGCAGATATCATTGATATTAACATGGGATGTCCAGCAAAAAAAGTTTGTAACAAGGCTGCTGGATCTGCTCTCATGCAAAATGAAGAATTGGTAGAAGATATTTTAAAATCTGTAGTGAATGCAGTTGAAGTGCCTGTCACTCTCAAAATGAGAACAGGCTGGGATGCAGACAATAAAAATGCGCCAACCATTGCTAAAATTGCTGAAGATAATGGTATACAAATGCTTGCAATACATGGCAGAACGAGAACACAGAAGTACAATGGTGATGCTGAATTCGACACAGTCAAAAAGATTGTAAACCAGGTGTCGATTCCGGTTGTTGCAAATGGAGATATAGATTCACCACAAAAAGCTAGAGAAATATTGGACTATACTGGCGCAGATGCAGTGATGCTTGGAAGAGCTACTCAAGGAAATCCATGGCTGATTAGTCAAGTCAATGAATTCCTAACATCAGGAGAAATTCCAAAAGAACCCACATTAGATATAAAAATTCCACAGATTTTAAGTCATATTGCACAAATTCATGATTTTTATGGTTATAAAATGGGTACACAACTATCCAGAAAGCATATTTTTTGGTATTCTATGCACCTTGACCAAGAAAAAAGCTTAGCCTTTTGGCCAAACATTAACAGAGTGTCAGACCACTCTGAACAATATTCGAAATTTCATGAATTTTTGTATTCGATATGAAACAAAGGGGTTTACAGGATTGCATTAAAGAAAATCTTGAGAAGTATTTCTCAGACTTGAATGGTGAATCATCTAACGGTGTATTTAAGATGGTTACTCAACAAGCTGAGTCAGCAACTATTAAGTTTGTTCTTGACAAAGTCAATCAAAATCAAAGTGAAGCGGCCAGAATTCTTGGTATAAATAGGGCTACCTTAAAGAAAAAAGTAAGCCTTTACAACCTGTAAGAGTTTATAATTTAATACTTAAAATTTCTACATCTCTAAATCCTAAAAATGCCTATAAAAAGAGCTTTAATAAGCGTTTCAGATAAAACTGGAATCGCTGAATTTGCAAAAGGCCTTTCATTATTAGATATCGAAATTATATCTACTGGTGGCACCGCGAAACTCCTTCAAGACAACAATATTCCTGTATCTGAAGTGTCTGACTTTACGGGCTATCCTGAAATGATGGCGGGACGCGTTAAGACTCTTAATCCAAAGATTCATGGCGGCATCCTTGCAAGAAGAGGCAAAGATGAAGATGTGATGTTAAAGAATAATATTAAACCAATCGACCTGGTTGTTGTCAATTTATACCCCTTTCAAGAAACAATTAAAAATCCAGATTGTACTGAAGAGGACGCAATCGAAAAAATTGATATTGGTGGGCCAGCAATGCTTCGATCAAGTGCAAAAAATCATATTTCAGTAACCGTTATTGTTGACAGTTCTGATTATCATTCGACTCTAGATGAAATAGCTGAGAATGGAGACACAACTCTTGAAATGAGAAAATCTCTAGCTATTAAGGCCTTTGAACATACAGCCCAATATGACGGTGCCATTGCGAATTACCTTGGGCAAATGGAAGATGGATTTTCTAACACATTAAACTTACAATTTATAAAATCACAAGCAATGCGTTATGGTGAAAATCCTCATCAAAGTGCTGCTTTTTATAAGGAGTCAAATCTCAACGAAGCGTCTGTTTCATCGAGTCATCAAATTCAAGGTAAATCGCTTTCATTCAACAATTTAGCTGATGCTGATGCCGCATTAGAATGTGTTCGTGATTTTGAAAAGCCTAGCTGTGTCATTATTAAGCATGCTAATCCATGTGGCGTAGCAACAAGAAAAAATACTCACTTAGCCTATCTCAGTGCTTATCAAACAGATCCAACATCTGCATTTGGAGGAATCATCGCCTTTAATCGTGAACTCAATGAGGAAACAGCTAAATCTATTATTGATAAACAATTTGTTGAAGTTATCATAGCTCCTAAAATTAATGATGAAGCAAAATCCGTATTATCAACAAAAGAAAATATAAGGGTTCTCGAGTGCGGTGAACTAAAAAAAGCTAAACAATCATTTGATTATAAAAAGATATCGGGAGGCCTTCTCATTCAAGACAAAGATTTAGCCGCCTTAAGCCCTTCTGAATTGAAGTGTGTATCTTTAGTTCAACCAACTGACTCTCAAATGATAGATTTACTGTTTGCCTGGAAAGTTGCAAAGTACGTTAAATCTAATGCTATCGTCTATGCAAAAAATCAAATGACTATTGGAGTCGGTGCAGGACAAATGTCGAGAATTTACTCTGCTAAAATTGCTGGCATTAAAGCTGCAGATGAAAATCTTGAAGTTAGTGGCTCAGTGATGGCTTCGGATGCTTTTTTCCCATTTAGAGATGGGATAGATGCTGCTGCAAAAGCTGGAGTCAAGGCAATCATCCACCCAGGTGGATCAATGCGTGATAATGAAGTTATAGCTGCAGCAAATGAGAATGGGATTGCTATGGTATTCACTGGGATGCGCCATTTTAAGCACTAAGATTGTGTTAGGATATTAATAACATGATAAAAACAGCAGGCGAACTAATAACTCAAGCTCAAAATCAAGTTGATTGTGTTAATCCAGTCAAAGCTAAAGCTTTATATGATGATTCAAATAATGCTGTTATTCTTGATGTTCGTGAAGCCAATAGTTATGACAAGTCTAGCCTCAATAATTCTATTAATATTCCTCGGGGACTCATAGAGATGTTAATTGAAAAAAATTGCCAAAACTCTGAAACTTTAATTTTAACTCACTGTGCTGGAGGTGGACGTGCATCACTTGCAGCCTTAACACTTCAGCAGATGGGCTACTCAAATGTCCACGCGATAACTGCAACTTTTAAAGAAATTAAAGATTTATTTGACTAATTTAGCGCCTTGTCTGTAAATTGTGCTCTTACAAATTGAAAAATAAATGCTATAGATAGATTTGCAAGTGTAATGATTTGCATAACAACGGTATTAAATAGTTTTAAATTCTTAGTATCGCAATGATAAACAGCTTAATCCGCCATCTAGCTTTTTAAACTCTGAAACATCAACCTCTATAACTTTGTATCCGAAATTAGAAATTTTATCTTTTGATAATGGATAGCCTAGAGGTACAATAACAAAATCATTGACCCTTATGCAATTAGCGGCGTAACTTTCTTTGTTGGGAATTTCAATATGCTCATAACTCGAGAAGACAGGGTCATTCTTAAATTCACCGCAAACAACAAGGATGTTATTTTCAAGATAAGACAGGCCAGTTTTAAGATGAAGAACATCGTTAAGATCTACAGTAGATCCTGTATAGCCATATTTATTAAGTATTGGTATTATTTGCTCAGCACCTTGAGTATTTGTTCTCTCAGATAAACCAATATAATAATGATTACCAACCATCATTATATCGCCCGCTTCTATTGTTCCAGGGGCCTTAATCCTCTCAAGATTATTAAATTCGCTCTTTAATACTGACTCTATTTGTTCAACCTCGCCTCTTCTTGACTGGGCACCTGGTCGAGTAATAATCGCACATTTTGGAGTTATTAAGGCTACATCTTCTACAAAAGTTGAA